>Ga0209427_10001515_pt1 | contig 26812 bp, 23 predicted proteins | sample DeeMarSWOR136_30_FD_187465 | JGI IMG/M metagenome (GOLD analysis project Ga0209427, IMG submission 187465) | Marine sediment microbial communities from White Oak River estuary, North Carolina - WOR-1-36_30 (SPAdes) (version 2) | ecosystem: Environmental > Aquatic > Marine > Intertidal zone >...
GTACTTCGTCTGGCGCTGGAACAAGCTGTGGAGCATGGTATTATGCTCCACCTGAGGCTTGACAGAGATGGGAAGCAGGAAGATGCTTATTTCATTAATAGCGAAGCTGCGAAGGAGGCAATCAGTAAAATCCAGCAAGGCGATTTTCCCCACCTGGTTTTACCATCCAGGAAAGGTGAGGTAGCAGAAGCTGCGCCGCCGGACATTTTCAGCCTTTATGAACAAAATATAGGCATGCTTACGCCTATGATTGCCGAGGAACTTCAGGATGCTGAGAAACTTTATCGGGCGGATTGGATTGAGAGTGCTTTTAAGGAAGCAGTTTCTTTAAATAAGCGTAGCTGGAAATATATTGCTCGTATTTTGGAGCGATGGGCTGTCGAAGGTAAAGATGATGGAAAGCCTCGGAGAGATTTTAAAAAAGAGGACGACCGCGAGAAATACATCAGAGGCAAGTACGGACACATGGTCAAACGGTGAGTCGGTAGAAAAAAGCTCTCCTGACTCAGCTTGCCCAATATGTAAAGGTGCTGGTTTCGTACATCCTCTATCAGCTTCGGGACGTCCTGATTTCAGCCGAGTTGTGCCTTGCAAGTGCAGGCGTCAGCAGTTGAAAAAGGAGAAGCTGTCTCAACTTCAGCGCTACAGTAATCTTGGTGCCCTGTCTCGGCTAACCTTCGATAACCTCTCGTCGAATGGTAGACACGATGAAGCCGCATTACAGCAGAATTTCACGCGGGCATACGAAGCTGCCAAAGCCTTTGCCAGTGAGCCGAGTGGATGGTTGCTCCTGGTTGGCCCGAGCGGTTGTGGTAAAACACATCTAGCCTGTTCTATTGCCAATCACCGACTGAGCCTGGGGCAGCCTGCTTTTTACATAGGTGTCGCTGACCTGCTGGACCACCTTCGGAGTGCCTTCAGCCCCAGCAGTGATATTGCTCATGATGAATTGTTTGAGCGCGTGAAAAATTCACCGCTTTTGATCTTGGACGACTTAACTATGGCAGCTACCACCCCTTGGGCTAAGGGAAAACTGGAGCAGTTGCTTAATTATCGTTTCAATTCCCGTTTGCCTACAGTAATAACAACCGATGTGCCGATTGAAGACTTTGATGAAAGGTTACGTGGACATTTAGCTGACCCTGAGCTATGCAATATATGTGTGATTCAGGGAAAATCAGCACTGACTTTGGAGCAGCTTAGCAGCATAGAGTTAGAGTCATTGCGCAAAAAGAGCTTCAACAATTTCGATTATAAGTCGTTGAATCTGTCGCCTGAAGAGCGCCAGAGCTTGGAGCAAGCCCACCGAAATGCCGTCAACTTTGCTAAATCTCCGGAAGGCTGGTTAATTTTCATGGGTGTCAACGGTTGTGGCAAAACACACCTGGCAGCCGCTATCGCCAATCATCTGCGCCGGGAGGGTAAATCAGGCCTGTTCATTGTGGTTCCTGACCTCCTTGATTATTTGCGTTCTACTTTTAACCCCGAGAGCAGAGTTTCCTATGATAAATCCTTTGAGGAGATTAAGAAGGCTCCGGTGCTTATTCTTGATGATTTTGGTGAGCAAGCGGCCACGCCATGGGCTCAGGAGAAGCTGTATCAGCTAATAAACTATCGCTATAATGCCAGGTTAGCTACGGTGATTACAACCTGTCTTTCTTTGGATGAGATTGAGAGACGCATTAGCTCTCGTATGGTTGACCCCAGCCTCAGTCTCGTCTTAAATATTAATGCACCTGATTATCGAGGTGATATAAAAGCCCCGCTTGTTACTGAAGCCAAGCCTCAGCAACGCTACCCACGGCGAGGTCGTCTGCCTTAGATTGTTGTGGGTCAAAGATTTTCTTGCTAAAATAGCCAAAATCGGCTGGGAAAGAGACATGGTAAACTCACCAGTATTAGTACTTAATCAGAATTATGAACCGCTTAATATCTGCAGAGTACGCAGGGCTGTAATTTTGCTGTTTCGTGGCAAGGCAGAGGTTTTAGAGAACGGGCGTGGTAGCCTTCATTCTATTGATGATGCCTTCGACATCCCCTCTGTGATTCGCCTCGTTTATTTTATCAGGCGGCCATGGCAGCGGCGGAAGTTGACCAAGCTTGAAGTTTTCAATCGTGACAAGTATGTTTGTCAATATTGCGGTCGAGAAAGTAAGGATCTCACTCTAGACCATGTTATACCAAGGCGGCGTGGTGGGGAACATAGCTGGGAAAATGTGGTAAGTGCCTGCATACCTTGTAATCGTCGGAAGGCTGGGAGAACCCCAAATGAGGCTGGAATGCCGCTTCTTCATAAACCCAGACCACCACATAACGATGGCTTCTATGTGCCATTCCAACATCTACGTGTGCATGCTGAGTGGCAAAAATACATTCCTCAATAAAGCTAAGTTTTTGTCTGCTGCTCGTCTTCTGCTGGCTTCTCGAGCCAATCTATCTGGCTGAGCGGTAATTCTACGGTAACACCCGTTTCTAATTCTACTGTTACTGTCTCTTTAATTGGATTGTAGCTGACTACTTTAGCCTTTCCCAAGGCTGTGGACACTTCCTGATGCAATGGTGGCATTTTTTCTTTCATAGCTCGGTATTGCTCATATTCGTAGTCCAAACAGCATAGAAGTCGGCCGCAGACACCAGATGTTTTCATCGGGTTGAGTGCGATATCTTGCTCCTTAGCCATCTTGATGGAAACTGGCTCAAACTCGCTGAGGAAGGTGGTACAGCATAAGGGGAAACCACATTTGCCTAAGCCACCAATTAACTTTGCCTCGTCTCGAGCTCCAACTTGTCGTAATTCAACGCGGGTCTTCAGGTTGCGGCTTAGCTCTCGAGCAAGCTCACGAAAATCAACTCTTTTTTCGGCACTAAAGAAGATGGTGAGATGACTCCTATCTAAATTATACTGGGCTGAGATCGGTTTCATTGATAATTTGAGTTTTTCTACAAGCTCTCGGCATTTGGCTATGGCATTCACTGCCCTTTTTTGTTGCTGCTGAGCTTTTTCTATGTCTTCAGCCTGTGCCTTGCGGATCACTGGTTTCAGAGGCTCAGTTATTTCACTGAAAATGACTTGTTTTGGTGAGATAACCACTTTGCCCAATTCGTGGCCACGGCTGGTTTCAACCACCACGTCATCATTTACTTCCAGAGGTATATCCGCAGCGTCAAAATAATAGACCTTACCGGCTTGGTGAAAACGAACTCCAGCTATTTCTGGCATTATTGGCTCACGGGCGTGGGTAGTGTTGTATTACCCAGTGCCCCCTCCTTCTTAGGCATGTTAAGCATTAATATCTCGAATATCAAGCGAAGGTTGGCATTTACGGCAATTTGGTTTAAAGATTGTAGCAAGCTATCGATAAAATTCCTGATCTCCAATAAACTTAGTGCCTGTGCCCACTTCTCAAGCTTTGAGATGTAGTCAATATTGGTGGTGTGTTTACAGTCGCATTTGGTCAACATCACATCTCTCCACCAGGCAAGCCAGAGTTTTATTGTATCTTCGGCTGATTTGCGCTCATTACCGAGCTTAGCAGCGTAGCTGAAGCGCTCTTCCCAGCCAGCTGTTAGGATAGAAAACATTTCAGATAAGCTTTGGTTCCGCTGTGCGAGATAACTATTGTCTGTTGAGCCTCTTATTGCCCAGCCGAGGCAACCTTGGGACAGTCGGGCTAAGAGTTTTGCCCTCTCACTATCGATGTCATGGGACTCGATAAGCACCCTTTCTATTTCTTCGCTTGAAATTGGATTCAATTCTATTCGCTGGCAGCGTGAGACTACAGTGGGCAGGAGCTGTGGCTCTTCGGCAGTCAGAAGAAGTATCATTGTGTGAGGTGGTGGCTCTTCTATAGTCTTGAGCAAGCAGTTGGCCGCTTCGGTAGATAGATATTCAGCGCCATCGATGATGAAGACCTTGCACTTCCCCTCATACGGTGGCAAGCTGGCACTGTGTTGAAGTCCTCTAATATCATCAATGCTGATCTCAACCCTTGATTTTGTTTCTCCTGAGCCTTTGCCTGAGTTCAAACTTATGATTGTAATATCGGCATGCTTTCTCTCTGCAATCCTGCGGCAGGACTGGCACTCACCACAAGGTGGCTCATTCCCTTGGCAGTTCACCGCTTTGGCTAAATCGAATGCTAAGGTCGTCTTGCCTATGTGTGGTGCTCCGACAACAAGATAAGCATGGGCCAATTCACCAGTTTTAAGGCTATGTTCAAGTAAGGCTAAGGCTTTGGGTTGACCAATTGTTTGCCACATATCTCTTCTAAATTAAGTCTAGTCTCGTTAGGTCCTTATAGTTTTCGCGCTTCCTGATGAGACGAGCTTTACCGTCTTTGACCATTACAATGGCTGGCCTGGGCATCATATTATAGTTGCTTGACATGGGGATAGAATAAGCGCCGCTGATTGGTATAGCGACAACATCTCCTGTTGATACGGAAGCCATGCTCACATCTCTGGCCAGAATGTCACCTGACTCACAATATTTGCCGGCAATAGTAACATTGGTTGGTTTGTCATCGCTAACCTTATTTGCTGCTAAAACTTCATATCGCGCTTCGTAAAGAGCCGGGCGGATGTTATCTCCCATGCCGCCGTCTACGCATATATATTTCCGAACTCCGGGGATTTCTTTTATTGAACCAATGGTGTATAAAGCCACGCCTGCCTGTGCCACAATGGCTCTCCCGGGTTCGATAATTAACTTTGGGGGTGTCAAACCGAGTTCATCAACTAGACTTGTAACCTTGGTAGTTATAGCTTCAGCATACTCAGCTATGCCTGGTGTCTTAGAGTCAACTGTGTATTTGACAGCAAAACCACCACCGGGGCTGAGTTCAGCGGGGTGAAAGTCAAACTTGGTTTTCATTTCCTTGGCAAAGTTAAGGACAAGGCTTATGGCTATCTGATAAGGGGAAGTATCTGGTATCGGCGAGCCGAGGTGAAAGTGTAAACCCACGAGATCAAGGTTGGGGGTTGCCATAGCTTTGGCTACTGCTGTCTCAGCCTGACCAGTAGCTAACGGAAAGCCAAATTTGCTGTCCAGTATGCCGGTCGTAGTATATCGGTGAGTATGTGGGTCGACTCCCGGATTAAGGCGGAGTAGAATGGCCTGTTTAGCTCCTGCTTTATGGGCCAACGAGTTAAGTAGTGCTAGCTCATCGAAATTGTCGACTACAATTCGCCCGATTCCCCAATCTAGAGCTAGTTTTAGCTCATCAGCGGTCTTATTATTGCCATGGAAATATACATTTTCACAGGGGAAATCTACTGATTGCGCCACGCTCAATTCTCCACCCGAAACGACATCTAATCCCAGGCCTTCTTCTTTGAAAATGATAGCTAGAGCCCGGTTCAGGAAAGCCTTAGATGCATATATAATCAGTGTGCTCGAATAGCGCTGGGTGAACTCGGTCTTGAATTCCTGACACCTGGAGCGAATAGTGACCTCGTCGAAGACATAGAGGGGAGTGCCGAATTTCTTGGCTAGCTCAACGCAGTCGCAGCCACCGATGTGAAGATGACCGAGACTGTTAATATCCTTTGTTAATGGAAACAGGGAAAGCTTCCGTGAGTCATTTTGTCGCATTTAAATAATATTATGGTTATCAGCATTTATATTTATAACCATTATACTATCATCATAGTTGGGCTGTCATCCTGAGTCACCAAAGAACGACGAGACCAATCTTCGTTTTGTGCTATCGATATTGTGAATTACAGTCCCTTTTCGCATATTATGTAGACTAATGCTCGGTTTTCACGACTGTCCCTGTATACTTGGTTTTCATGAACGTCTCATGATGCTGGCTCTGTGGTATCGGTGTAAGCCTGTACATTGGCTACCCGGTCAAGGTAGCATTGCCAGCGGGCGTTTACCCAGTCCTGTAATTGGACAATCTGCTCTTCGGTAATGTCTTTGAACCTTCCCTGTTCAGCCAGGTATTCTCTCACAGGCTTAAGGTTACCCTTTCGGGCGAGGGACTCGCTGGCGGAGGTGAGGCGAAAGACACCATTTTCAATCTCGTAGAGCACAACCAGTCCGGTCTCTACTGCCAGCTGGCCGATTTTGATGGTGTCGCTGTAGGCGAACTGCCAGCCGGGAGCGCAGGGCGCAAACACATGAATGAACCTGGTGCCCTTTATCCCCTTTGCTTTTCTGACCTTTTCATATAGGTCTAGGGGATAAGAAGCATTGGCAGTGGCGATATATGGCAAGCAATGAGCTTCCATTATGGCAGCTATGTCCTTTGGGTTCTGGCGTTTGCCTAGGACAGGCGTTGTGCCTGTAATAGCACCTATAGGTGTTGAACCTGAGCGTTGATTGCCGGTGTTCATATAACCTTCGTTGTCATAGCAGATGTAGATGAAATCCTCTTGCCTTTCCGCAGCCCCGCTCAGCGACTGGATTCCTATGTCATGAGTGCCACCATCGCCGGCCATTGCCAGTACGGTAATTCCCTTTTTGCCTGTAGCTCTGAGTCCGGCAACCAGTCCAGTTGCCGACGCTCCGGTGGAAGCAAACGGCGTATTCACACAAGGCACATTGACCGATGTTATGGGGTACATGCCATGCAATACGGTGAGACAGCTGGCTGGCACTGTGACTACTATTTGTCCATCTAATGCCTTTAGAATGTGACGATAGGCAAGGGTTAAGGCACAGCCCGGACATGTCCTGTTGCCGGGTAATGCATATTCTATTTCAGTTAGGTTGACGGCATTGGCTTTCAAAGTTAAATACCTCTCAAATGTAACATATCCATTCAGGGTGTTCGATGTTTAAAGCGCCTGTTTTCAGTGAAGGCAGCGATTTTCTTACTGCGTCTGCTAATTCTCTGGCTTTGATATCACGACCACCAAGTCCGACGATAAAGTTTCTTACAGCTGCTTTTATCTGGCTCCCATAAAGGGCTGACTTGATTTCTGAGCAGGTAGCCCCCTCAGAGCCGTAGCTGATATTCTTGTCAAAAATCGCAATCAGGCGAGCTTTTTCGAGTGCTTTTACCAAAGCAGCTTTAGGAAATGGTCTGAATACTCTCAAGCCCAGAACACCGACCTTGAGTCTATCCTCTCGAAGCATTTCCATAGTCACCTTTGCTTCCATAGCTAGGCTGCCCATGGCGACAATGACTATATCAGCATCTTCCATGTTATCTTTCCAGAACATGTTGGCGTAGTTCCTGCCAAATGATCTGCCGAATTCCTGTCCTACCTTGATTATTGTTTCTGCGGAGTTTTGTAGGGCTTCCTGGAGGATATATCTCAACTCCATATATCCGTGGCAGAGAACACCATCAGCGTTAGCTCTGGGGTCAGCGAGGGTTACAAGGTTGTAATTCTTGGGACTGGCTGGGTCAAGTATGGTATGTGGTTTATATTGAGGTAAAAATCTATCTACATCTTCTTGTGATGGCACCTCAACCGGCATCTCAGTATGGGATAGAACATAACCGTCGAAGCAGACCATGACAGGCAAGTACATTGTTTCCGCAATTTTGTAAGCCTGGATGATGGAATCCAGAATTTCTTGGTTGTTTCGGGCATATATTTGTATCCAGCCGGTGTCACGTTGGGATATAGAGTCCTGCTGGTCGTTGAGTACATTCCAGGGCGCTCCTATGGCGCGGTTGACGCAGGCGAGAACGACAGGTAGACGTGCTCCGGCTGCCCAGTGCAGCATCTCATGCATGTAGGCTAAGCCATGGGCACTTGTGGCAGTGAAGGTTCTGGCTCCTACCATGGAGGCTGAAGTACATACAGCCATGGCGCTGTGTTCACTCTCGACGGCGACGTATTCAGCCTTGAGGTCGTCTCGCTCCACAAATTCAGACAATGCTTCGGTGACCGGTGTTTGTGGTGTGATTGGGTAGGCAGCAATGACCTGGACACGGCTGAGCTTGGCCCCCTCGGCTGCAGCTTGATTACCGTCCAGCAATCGGATATTGGCTTTACTAGTTTTCATCGTTAAAAAAGAGGTACTGCCTCTTCTTGTTTGGGCAGAGGTCATTTCTTTGTTATGCCATGGTTATAGCTTTTGCCGGGCATACTTGCATGCATATTCCGCATCCTTTGCAGTATTCAAGGTTTATCTGGATAGGTATGGTTTTCTTTATGGTAGCATCTGGACAATAGAGCCAGCACAGAAAGCATGATTGCTTCTTTTGCTTGGCTGGGATGCACTTGTCATGGTCTATCACCGGCGTGAGGCTGCGCCACTCGCCGGTCTTGCCAGCTTCGCCAATAGCTGGCGATGATTCATCACAGATGTGCTTGCAATCCCTGGTTTTCATAGTCTTGTATTAGTTTATTCTTTCTAGTTTGGTTATCTCGCATGTCTTTTCAATGGCTGTGAGATTAATGTCAATGGCGTTGTTGGTAAACCTTTCCCTGATTACTTTTTTAATGCTGGGTATATCCACTATTTGTGTAGCACGGGTAAAAGCGCCTAACATAGCGGTGTTCACCATTGGAAATCCGCCAACCATAAGCTCCAGTTCCCGGCAGATTTTAGTGGCGTCGGCGGTGGCGATATTAAAGTCACCCTCGATTTTAAGTTCCTTGGGGTGTTGCCACGAATTCACTACCAGCCATCCCCCGCTGGTTAAGCCGCTGATTACCTCCTTATATTTCAGTAGGGTGTAGTCTAGAACTACTACCACATTTGGTTTTTCTACCTGAGATACGACCATTACTGGTTCTGTGGAGATTCTGGTTAGGGCGCTTACTGGAACGCCTCTTCTTTCGGCGCCGAATGAGGGTGCCGCGGTTACCCCTTGGTATCCTTTAAGATAGGCTGCCTGTGCCAATATCTTAGCGGCTGTTACAGCTCCTTGTCCGCCCCGCCCATGCCATCTAATCTCATATAGCTTTGTGTTCACAGATAATTTCTTTGGCCTTCCTTACGTGCATTCGATTTTTCGAGGTGAACAAGCATGTATGGTAGCTTTCATTACGTATATGTGTCAAACATATTTCTACATTAATCGTTAAAAATCTAACTCGTCTTCCTTAGCGGTGAATTTGGCTGCCTCTTCTTTGCTGGGGCATATTTCCAGGAAATCACAGTTCCAGCAGTAAATGTTTGGAGTTGCCGGGTATTCTTTTTCTATGCATATCTTATCAACCATGTCGATTACATAGGAAGTGGCTTGTGCTAAATCTGCAGCGGTCAGCTCAATAGTTTGTAATGTGCCGGCTTCCATGTAAAGATAAGAAGCCTTTTTGGGCGGCAAGTCTTGTTTCTTGGAAAGAATAAGAGCGTAGATGTGGAGTTGAAGCTGGTTTATTTCGGCCGGCATCTTGCCGGTCTTATAATCGATGATGTGCAGACTGTCGTCGGCTTCTTTATCAACGCGGTCTATTTTGCCTTTCAAAATTATGTTACTGGTAACCTCAACACTGTGGTAGTCTTCTACCATAAATGGCGTAACTGAGAGGTCCTGATTTTTAGCAAACCAACGTAGCTGGTTGAGAGCCTTTTGACCCCATCTTTTTTCATCTTCCCTGTCATTAAATCCTTTGCGATAGCGCCGCCATTTTTCTCGCAGTAAATCCTCAAGCCTTGTCAGATTCCGCTCACTGACCGGGACTACAGAGAGGAAATCTTTGAGCGTGGCATGTACATGGTCGCCCATGGTGAAGTAGGGCCGTGATTTTCTATAAATGCCACCAAGATGGTCGATATACTGAAACTTGTACTGTCTCGGGCACAGCTGGAACATGTTCAGGCTGAATGGAGAAGCTTCAAACATCCCTAAATTATCACTGAGGTTGGCTTTGTGGTTTGCAACACTGCTTCTATTGTATCACAATTGACTGTAGAGACAGTCCTGAGTAGAATGCTATAGATGGCTGATGTTTGAAGCGCTGACTCAAAAACTAAGCAAGATATTCAGTGGCCTCGGCAGTAGGGGGAGGCTTAGTGAAAAGGATATCGACGAAGCTTTGCGGCAGATACGCTTAGCTCTTCTGGAAGCCGATGTTAATTTTAAAGTGGTGAAAAGTTTTCTTGCTGATGTGAGAGAGCGGGCTTTGACCGCCCAGGTATTAGAGAGTCTCACTCCAGCTCAGCAAATCATAAAAATTGTCAACGAAGAACTCATAAATATCTTAGGTAAGGAGCGTAATCATCTTGTGGCAGCTAGTAAGCCACCTTCTATTGCCATGCTTGTAGGTTTGCAGGGTTCAGGGAAGACTACCACAGCAGCTAAGCTGGCCCTGCATCTTAAGAGTACTGGACAGCATCCTTTGTTAGTGGCTGCTGATATGCGCCGGCCAGCTGCTATTGATCAGTTGGTGATGCTGGGTAAACAGTTGGACATACCGGTCTCGAGTAAAAATGCTAATGTGGCACCGTTAGCTATCTGCCGCCAATCTCTAAAGCAAGCCCAAGAGATAGCAGCTACTTGGGTGATTATTGATACTCAAGGACGCCTTCACGTTGATGAAGCAATGATGAAGGAACTGGCACAACTGAAATCTGAAATTCACCCTTCAGAGGTGATATTGATAGTTGATGCTATGACCGGTCAGGATGCAGTAAACACGGCTGAGGAGTTCAACAGGAGTATCGGCTTGACCGGGCTTATTTTGACTAAGATGGATGGGGATGCTCGGGGTGGTGCTGCTCTTTCTGTCAAGGCCGTCACGGGAATTCCAGTGAAATTTATTGGCACCGGCGAAAAAGCAAGTGCGCTTGAGCCTTTTTATCCAGATCGTTTGGCATCTCGCATTTTGGGTATGGGTGATGTACTTACTCTAATTGAGAAGGCAGAGAAGGTTTTTGATGAGCGGCATGCCAAGCAACTAGAGAAAAAGATGCGTACTATGGAGTTCAATCTCGAAGACTTTTTGCAGCAGTTGCGTCAGATTAAGAAAATGGGGTCGCTAACTCAACTAGTTGAATTGGTACCTGGTTTTTCGAAACTTGCTTCCAGTATTCCCCAAGGTGGGGAGGAGGGCCAGATGCGAAAAATTGAGGCTATTATCCTGTCAATGACTCAAGAAGAGAGATGTAATCCATCTATTGTTAATGGGAGTCGAAGGCGGCGTATTGCCCAGGGTAGTGGAACAAAAACCAGTGATATCAATCAATTGCTCAATCAATTCTACCAGATGCAAAAACTAGCCAAGATGGCGGCACAAGGAAAACTGCCTAAAAACTTGATGGGTATGTTGGGGCAGTGAGGAAACCTTTACTTCGTGGTTTTGGTAATTCCGTTGACAGTCAGCTCGTGATTTTTGATTTCAACACCGGTTATATTCAGAGACACCTCAGGTAATTGCAGGCTTACTATGATATTCATCAGTTGTTCAGCCCTTTCTTTTATAGATTGGGGTAAGGGTAATTTGCCCACATTGAATTCATCTATTACTACTTTGGGTTTACCTTCTATAATCTCCACTCGTCCCATTGAGCCTGTTTTAGCGTCGATTCCTGGAGTATCCACCACAGCATAGATTAAGAAATAGCCGTCACCGAGGTTAATCAATACGCGCTTCAATTGTGACAGTTCGCCCTCAGCTAGCATCTGAACCAGCTTAGAATTAATTTCACTCTCGGTGATTACCAAGCTTACTTGTTTACTTTCCCCAGCAGAAACTGCCGCTGTGATTTGGCTTTCGAGCGTATCTAGTTTTTGGTCAAAACTTTCAGCTGCATCGGCACTTACTGCTACCGGTGTCACACTTTCTTGTATACGAGGTGAAAGCGAGTAAAGATAGTAGCCTATAAGCAGGGCAAATATGACCATAACCCCGATTATGCCAATAACCATAATGAATCCTTTAATCAGTCTCATCTAGTGCCTCCTAGTAGCCATGATAGTATGCTAGCTTATTCCAGATAGTCCTTAAGTTTTCGGCTTCGGCTAGGATGACGTAGTTTGCGGAGTGCTTTAGCCTCAATTTGACGGATTCGCTCTCGGGTGACATTAAATTCCTTGCCTACCTCCTCTAAGGTTCGGGCTCGTCCATCCTCCAAGCCAAATCTGAGCAGTATGACCTTTCTCTCTCTGTCAGTGAGTTCAGAGAGTATTTTGTTTAATTGTGCCTTAAGCAATTCTTGTGAGGCGACATCAGCTGGTGGCAAGGTAGCTCTGTCTTCAATAAAATCGCCGAGGTGACTGTCTTCCTCTTCGCCGATGGGCATCTCTAAAGATATCGGCATTTGAGACAACTTCAGGATTTCCCTTACTCTGTCTGAAGATATTGCCATGCCCTTACCGATTTCCTCGTAACTTGGTTCACGTCCATATTCTTGAGATAGGCGGCGGTTGACTTTTAGCAATCTATTGATAGTTTCTACCATATGCACTGGGATGCGAATGGTGCGGGCCTGGTCAGCTATAGCTCGTGTAATAGCTTGTCTAATCCACCAAGTAGCATAAGTACTAAATTTGTACCCTTTTCTATATTCAAATTTCTCCACAGCGCGGACTAGCCCGATATTCCCTTCTTGGATAAGGTCAAGTAGTGGCATCCCGTGGCCTACATATTTCTTGGCTACGCTGACCACCAGGCGTAGGTTTGCTTCAGTAAGGTGTCTTTCTGATTTCCTTGCTGCCCTTTTCACTTTAGTGAAGTGGGCTTTGAATTGCTGAGAGTTTGCGTTGAGGTGGGAGAGTAACTCGGGCTTAACAGGCTCGGCGACTAGAGATTCTAATTGCTTCAAGGTAGTTTTTTCTCCTATGAGCTTGAATAATTCTTCAGGTAGGAGTCGACTGTCTGTAGAGAAGTTTATAAAGTTTTGTTCAACCTCAGGAGCGCTTTTTTTAGTGTCCTTAGCGATAGCCTCCACTAATTCTTGGTCAATCACTCTATCAATGGCTGACCGCAGCTTTGGATCATGGATTCTCTTGATGAAGCTGTCTGTAGCAGCGAGCTTAAGTCGTTTTCTAAGGGTGGAGATCAATGGTTTTGATGCAAGCAAATGACGAAGCAAGTAAATAACTATATCAACTGTTGATGGATATTCACCATGGCGTTGGAAGTAAAGCTCTTCAATCTTTTCCAGATATTTGGCCTCCTCAATTTTGCTGGCCAACACCTTCTCATCGTTCGCAGTGAGTAGTGAGACCTTGCCAATCTCGTGGAGATACATGCGAACTGGATCATCAATGGTTTCGTGCTCAACATGCTCTACTTCAAGTCCAATTGGTGACTTATCCTCTTTCTCTTCCTTACCTGCCAATTCATTTTCAAGTTCAGCATCCTCTTCGTCTTCCCATGGGAAAGCGATTTGGGCAGTATCTTCTTCAGACTCATATTTGTCGAAACCTTCCCAGGTATTATCCCGGCTCATAACTGAGTCGTCATCAACGCCAAGAATATCCTCGGAGTCAAACTTGCCTCTGCGTTTCCTAGGGAAATAAGATAGAAGCTTTTCATCGCTATCTGAGGTCATTGCCCATCTCTCCTTGCTAATTGTCGGCGATGTTTTTGCTTGGTGAAGACCTCTCTAAGCTGTTTACTGATTTCCAAGCCTTGCTCTTCTAGTTTAGCTAACTGTGCCGCTGTTCCGCCAGTCTCAGCTTCAATAGCCAAGAGTTCTTGTTTTTCAACCTCTAAGTTTCTCAGCCTTCTCTCTTGTAGGCGCATAACACAGTCGTCAATAGTTTCACGCCGTATCGCCTCATTTTCTTTGAGTGTTGGGGGAAAGTCTCTAGACAAGAGGCTCTGCAAATGCTCTTGAAGAGTGATATCAAGGCTATTCTCAAGAGAAGCAGGGTCATCGCTTTGCTGCCATTTTACGAACAGCTCTCGGTTTTCGGTATTCTCGAAATGGTCCGGCGACAGTGCTGTACTTTCTGCCTTAAGCTCCGGATACTGAAACAATAAAGCCAAGCAATATTGCTCCAGTGGGCTGGATGAAGTGATGGCTGGGACTATAGGTATGTCGGGACTCATGTTTTTGGTTGTTTTTCGTTTTCTTTCGATAATGCTGAAACGCTTCAATGAATCGGCTAAAATGCGCTCATCGATTTTCAATAGATGGGCAAGCCTTTCCGCGTAGTGAGCTTGTCGCAAGGGGTCCTTCATCCCGAAAAGCAGCGGCAGAAGGTTCTCTACGGCCAAAGACTTGCCCCTGGCACTTGACAGGTCCAATTCATGAGTTACCTTTTCGAAGATGAAGTCAATCATCGGTTTGGCTTCCGTTATCAGCTTTTGCCACTTTGAAGTGTCTTCCTTGATTACGTCTCTGATTACATCATCTAGGTCCTTGCCTTTGGGTAATATAAGAATCTTCACTTCAGCATTGTGAGCATCTTCGTGTTTTACCCACCCATATAACCCTGTTGGTACCGGCAGCATCTTATCTACCATCTCACCGCTTCGTGAAATTGCCTCTTCCCCAGCAGCATCGGCATCAAGAGCCAGTATTAAGTTCCTGCTCAAGATTTTGGAAATAGCTAGCTGTTTGTCAACCATAGATGTGCCTGAGAAGGCAACTACGTTCTCATACCCGTACTGGTGTGCCGTCAGCACATCCATGTAACCTTCAGTTATTATGGTTAAATCTATTTGACGGATGGCTGTCTTAGCCCGGTCAATCCCGTAGAGGCTGCTGCTTTTATCGAAAACTGGTGTTTGAGGGGAGTTAAGATACTTAGGCAGAGAATCGTCTAATGCTCTACCACCAAAACCTGTAACCTTGCCCTGAATGTTTCTAATAGGAAATACCAAGCGATTGCGAAACCGGTCGTAGTTGTTCCCATCATCACGCTCTACAAGCAGACCAGCAGCTAACAGATCTGCTTCCTCGTATCCCTTATCCTTCAAGTATTGCTTTATGGTATCCCAGCCTTCTGGCGCGAAACCTAGCTGGAAGCTCTTTGTTGTCTCAGCCGATAGCCCTCGCTTAGCCACATAATCTCTTGCTATCTTGCCATTAGAGGTATTCAATAGTACATGGTGGTAATATTCGGCGGCGGCTTCGTTAATTTCAAATAGTCTTTCACGCTCCTTATTTTGAGCTTGCTTCTGTGTGGTTACCTGGTCATCGAGGGTAACACCTGCTTTGTTAGCTAAGAGTCGAAGGGCTTGTGCAAAGTCGATCCCCTCTTTCTTCATGATGAAGGAGAAGATATCTCCGCCAGTGCCACAAGCTCCGAAGCAGTGCCAGCTCTGACGTTCGGGAAATACAAAGAACGAGGGGTTTTTTTCAGAATGAAACGGACACAAGGCTTTGTAATTTCGTCCGGATTTCTGCAATTTTGCATATTCAGAGACGACCTGCACAATATCCAGCCTCTGTTTTACATCATCAATTACGCTCATTTCAAAAACTCAATACGTTGTTCCAAAATTAGCGTGATATTTTTTTAGCCATCTGTGATGCATACTGGTCTGTCATACCGGCGATGTAGTCAGCGACCTTTCGTTCCTCAGTGTCATCGCGAAACGCGTATTCTTCAGGCAAGTTTTCTGCGTGATTTAGGAAATATGAATATAGAAGGTGTATTACCTTCCTAGCTTTTGATGTGTCTTTACCGGCTAGACTGGGATTATACACCTTGTCGAAGAGAAATTCACGCAAGTTATTGGTGACTTCTAAGATTTCAGCATTCATTCCGATGGTTGGCTCTTTCAATTTTGCATTACTCAGTGATTTCAAGGAATAGCTGATGATGTCGCAGACAAGTGTATTAATTCGCTGGCTAGAGGTACTACCTAGGATTTTCACTGCGGAAATTGGCAACTCGTTCTCACTCAGTACACGAGCCCTTATGGCGTCGGCAATATCGTGATTGACATAAGCAACGATGTCAGCCATCTTGACTACTTGGCCTTCGATAGTACCAATATCTGTCCATCCCTCTCCAAGTATCTCAATCCCGCTCTTGGAATGATTCAAGATGCCATCCCTAACTTCCCAGGTTAGGTTCAGTCCTTGTCCATCTTTTTCCAGTAAATCGACCACCCTTAGACTCTGCTCGTTATGCTTGAATCCATTTGGGCAGAGCTCATCCAGAACTTGCTCACCGATATGACCGAATGGTGTGTGACCTAAGTCGTGTCCTAAGGCGATAGCTTCTGTCAAATCCTCGTTAAGCTTCAGCGCTCTGGATATAGTTCTGGCGATCTGGGAAACCTCTAAAGTATGCGTCAGCCGTGTTACATAGTGGTCACCCAATGGGGCGATGAAGACCTGTGTTTTGTGCTTGAGGCGGCGGAAGGCATTGGAGTAGATGATGCGGTCACGGTCCCGCTGAAAATCTGTGCGTATTGGGCAAGGTTCCTCCCATTTGGGTCTGCCTCGGCTAAACCTGCTTTTTGCCGCATATGAGGAAAGGCTGTTTTCGGATTCCTCTATCTGCTGCCGAATATTCAGACTGACCATCAAAACTTAAGTTTGCTTTCTTGCTTTGCTGCAATGCTATGGCTGGCTAAGTTTTGCTTCAGCAGCAGCAATAATACGTCTTGCTTCGTCAATCATGTCGGGACTTACTGAAACTGAGGTGATTCCCCATTTCACCAGATTCTCCGTAAGTTCTGGGTAGACTGAGGGTGCTTGTCCGCAGATGGAAGAGGTGATGCCTTTGATCTTCGAGGCCTTGACGACTTTTTCTATGCCCATGAGCACTGCCTCGTTTCTCTCGTCAAATTGCTGTGCTAGTTTGGGATTGTCTCTATCTATACCTAAAGTTAGTTGGGTTAAGTCGTTAGAACCGATGGAGACACCATCAATACCAACGTCTATGAATTTGTCTATGAGGAAGACATTTGATGGCACTTCGACCATCATCCACAATTTGAAATTGGGGAATTGATATAGTCCTTCAGCTACGAGGAACCTCTTTATTCTGGCCATTTCATCTACGAATCGGACGAATGGAATCATGACATATAGGTTATCGTAGTACTGGCATACTTTCTTGATAGCTTCTACTTCGAGTCTGAAAACCTCAGTTTCCTGTGTATATCTGGAACAGCCACGGTAGCCGAGCATTGGGTTCTCCTCGAATTCCTCGTATTTGTCCCCACCGCGCAGGTTCCTGTACTCGTTGGTTTTGAAATCTGTAGTCCGGTAAACTACGGGCCTAGGGTGGAATACCTTAGTAAAGGTGGTAACGCCTCGAGCCAGCATTTCCATGAACTGCTCTCCCTTTCCCTCGTGCAACATGTATCTAGGATGCCCACCGATCTGCGCAATCATGAACTCAGCTCTAAGCAAGCCGACTCCATCTACATGTCTTGCAGCTACGGTCTCGGCTAGTTCTGGCTCGGCTAGATTTACATAGACTTTGGTTTTTGTCTTTATTCGTTTCTGAGTAGCAACTACGGGAGCGGTTCTTGTTGGCTCCGCTACCTTGCCAGCGTAGACTTCTCCCTGTGAGCCATCTACAGTGATTTCTTGGCCATCGCTTAGAGTTTTGGTTGCTACCTCTGTGCCCACGACGCAAGGAATACCTAGCTCGCGACTGACAATGGCAGCGTGGGCAGTTCTACCGCCACGGTCAGTGACTATAGCCACAGCCCGTTTCATTGCTGGTACAAAGTCTGGGGTTGTCATTTCGGCTACAAGAACGTCACCATTTTGAACCTTATCTATATGTGATGACTCGGGCACAATTCTAACTTTGCCAATCGCTATCCCTGGGCTGGCTGCAACGCCGGTTAAGATTGCTTGAGCTTCTATTTTGGGGGCTGTCTTAATCTCTTCTTTTGGTTTCAGGGTGGTCACAGGCCGCGTTTGAAGTATGAATAGCTGTGTTCCTTGTTTTGCCCACTCGATGTCCTGTGGGGTTTTGTATAAATTCTCAATAGCCTTGCCCAATTTGGCTAAGGCGATTATATCTTCGTCGGTTATCTTTTGCAGATTTTGTTTTGAGGCTGGGACATGTGTCTTAATGTTCGGTTCCAGTTCACCTGCTGGTGCCTTCGTATTCTTTGTCAGTTGCCATTCCTGTTTGTGAATTTGCTTATCAATAATTCTAACTTTGCCTTTATCCAGCAAATACTGGTCAGGAGTGACATCCCCGGAAACAATAGCCTCACCCAGCCCGTAAATTGCTTCAATTAGTATTTTCATCGTGTCGTTGCTCAGTGGCTCTATCGTGAATAGGACTCCTGATGCCTCCGATTGCACCATTATTTGCACTGGTACGGCAATACCAACCTTGAAGTGGTCAAAACCTTGCTGCTGCCTGTAGAATATAGCCCTGGGTTCAAACAGGGAGCTCCAGCAGCCTTGTACTGCTGCCACTACCCCATCTTCTCCTTGAATGTTGAGAAAGGTGCGTTGTTGTCCGGCGAAGGAAGCTTCGGGCAAGTCTTCGGCTGTGGCTGAGGAACGGACAGCTACCAGTCCTTGGCCTAATTTGTGATAGGCGTCTTTAATCTCCTTAACCATGTCAGGCGGTATAGGTATGCTGGAGATCTTATCTTTAATGATATTTGATATTTCTTGAAGCCTCTTGCTATCGTTAACATCCAAGCCTTCAAGATATCCGCTGATTTCGTCTGTAATCTTGCTGGTTTTCAGGAATTTGAAATAGGCATCTGCGGTGACGATGAAACCTGGCGGCACTGGTATCCGAGCATTAACCATCTCACCTAAGTTAGCTCCCTTGCCACCTACTAGAGGAATGTCATCCTTGGTTACCTCGTCAAACCAAACAATAACCTTTGTCCCTCTTTTCATACCCCTCCTTATCGTTCTAGTTGCTCTATGTGGGAGTATTATACCATCTAAAATGGTGATGTTGAAGACAGTGACACCACTTATAGCTTTTTTGAAGTGACATAATTTTGAATGAGGACGGTTTCCTCTAAATGTTAAACAGGAAAGTTATTATATCGCCGTCTTGTACGATGTAGGTTTTGCCTTCGAGTCTGAGCAGGCCATGTTTTCGGGCTTCAGCCAGGCTGCCGCATCTGTCTAAATCGTTAAAGCCTACAACTTCCGCCCGTATAAATCCCTTTTCGATGTCGGAATGAATTTTGCCAGCGGCTTTTAGGGCGGTTGTTCCTTTGGTGACCGTCCAGGCTTTTAATTCCTCGGATACGGTGGTGAAGAAAGAGATTAGCCCCAAGAGTTGGTGTGAAAGTCTGATGATGCGATCAACTGCCGGCTCAGGCAGGCCCAAAGCATTGCGAAATTCTACGGCTTCATCATCGCTGAGTTGGGTTAATTCCATTTCTAACTTACCACATAAGGCGACTACTTCGAATTGCGAGTGGGAGTATGCTGAGCGTATTTCATCTTCGAGGGAAGAAGCCTGTGCTAGCTGGTTCTCTCCGATGTTGATGACTAATAGCATAGGTTTGGCAGTTAGAAACTGGTAGTTGGCCAGGCTTCTAAGCTCTTCAGTAGTTAAACCTTGCTGCCAGATTGGTACGTCCTTTTCTAATTCTGACTTGATTTTTTGAAGTAGAGCTTGCTCTTTCAGGAGCAGGTCGCGTTCGGATGGCTTGGCACTCTTTGAGGAATCTTCAAGTCGCTTCAGTCTTCTATCAATTATGGTCAAATCAGAGAAGACAAGCTCCAAGTCCATCGTAGCTATATCGCGCTTCGGGTTGATACTACCGTCTACATGAGGCACGTTTTCATCCTCAAAAGCTCGGACTACTTGGAGCAATGCATCAGCGTTACTTAGATAGTTGAGGAACTGGCCTCCGATTCCCTCCCCCTTGTCTAAGCCTTTGGCTGCACCGGCAATATCAGCATATTTGACTTCAGTCGGTGTTACTTTCTTGGGATGAAATATTCCATCCAGAGCTTGTAATCTGGGTTCTGGTACCTTAGACACTCCAATGTTAGGAGTTGCGGCAGTTGTGGCGTAAGTTTTAGTGTCAGCCTTTCCCTTGGTTAAGGCGTTGAAAATCGTTGTCTTGCCGCTCTTGGGCAGCCCGATGATGCAGATTTCCAAGGACGATTCCTTTGTGTAAGAAATATAAGCCAGAAGCGAATAAAATGCAAGGGGGCGGTTAGCTTTTTCCGTAGTCTTTTGCTATTTTCCTTGATATGCTATAATGTGTCCGCTTTCGAGCTTCGAGGGTAATACGAATGTCTAGTTATGAACTGGTGCTTATAGTCAGTCCTGAATTGGTTGATGAGGAAATGCCTGACTTTATAAATAAGCTGAGTGAGCTAGTTGATAAGGTAGGTGGTAGTGTTGATGAGGTGAATCAGTGGGGTAGACGGAAGCTTGCTTATCCAATAAAGCGGTCTACGGAGGGGAATTATGTGTTGGCTAAGGTTAAAATGAAGCCAGCTTTGACCAAGGAGCTAGAAGCGAGCCTTCGGCTTTCCGGGAAGATTCTGCGTCATCTCTTGATAAGGTCGGCGGATTAGGATGTAAGGAGGTTGGCTATGGTGAGTTTGAATAGGATTATGCTTATTGGGAATGTGGGCACCGATCCTGAGATGCGATTCACACCGAGTGGTAACCCGGTGACTTCGTTCCGTGTTGCGACTAGTCGAGTTTACACGACGTCTGAAGGGGAGCGAAAGCAAGAGACGGAGTGGTTTACTGTAGTTGCTTGGAAGAAGCAGGCTGAGAGTTGCAATCAGTTTTTGACTAAAGGACAGCGAGTTTATGTTGAAGGCAGTTTACGGACTCGTTCCTGGGAAGGGCGGGATGGCCAGAAACGTGTTACCGTTGAGGTAATAGCTAATAGAGTGCTGTTCCTTGACAGGCAGGCGGTAGCCCCACTCCCTGGTGAGGAAGCTCCCGGGGAAGCCACTGTTGAAGCTGCTGTGGGAGCTCCTGAAGAAGAGGTAGCGCCTGAAGATTTACCTTTTTAGCAGTTTATCTTTTAATAAGGAGGCATAGATTATAGTATGGAGGAAGGTGAGGGGATTAAGGATGCAAGAGAGAAGGGACGTCGCTTTGTTTTCAAGCCCAAAGTCTGTCCTTTTTGCACCGACAAGGCTGAAATAGACTATAAAGACATCTTAAGATTGCGGCGGTATGTTTCTGATCGAGCTCGAATTGAGCCGCGCCGTCGGACGGGCGTTTGTGCTAAGCACCAGCGACGCTTGGCTTTAGCCATAAAGAGAGCTCGCTATCTAGCTTTATTGCCTTATACTCCGGATCATGTTAGCCCTAAGGGAGTTTTTGAAAATAAAGTTGTAGCTTCTAAGGAAGAGCAAAGTGCCTAAGAGAACGTATCAGCCTAAGAAAATCTCACGGAAACGTAAGCATGGCTTTCGGGCCAGGATGGCAACCCGAGGGGGGCAAAAGGTATTGAAATCAAGGCGACTAAAGGGGCGATGGCAATTGACGCCAGTTTAGCAGCATGGCAAAAAAACGGGCTTTAACAAAGAGAGCCCAGTATTTGACTGTTTATAAATCAGGTAAAGCTTGGGTAGATAATCTCATAATTATAAAGGCATTACCTAACGAGCTTGAGTTTAGCCGGTATGGGTTTTCGGTATCTAAGGAGGTCGGCAAGGCGGTGGCTCGTAATCGTGTGCGGCGTTTGTTGAAAGAGATCACTCGCTTAACAAATTTAAAGCCAGGATTGGATATAGTGTTTATAGCTCGGCCAAATGCAGCAACTGCTGACTATCATCAGCTCAAAAAGTCAATGGAAAAGCTGTTACTCCGGGCTCATTTAACAGATAGAAATGAAACGATTTGTGTTGGAGTTAATTAAACTGTATCAATCTACGGTATCACGGGTTACTCCACCTGCTTGTCGATTTGCTCCCACGTGTTCTCATTATGCTTACGAGGCAATTGAGAAATACGGATTTCTTAAAGGGAGCTGGCTGGCAGCTAGACGTTTAGCGCGTTGTCATCCATGGTCTAGCGGTGGCTATGACCCAGTGCCATAAATTTGTTAGTTTTTGTTGTTAATGGTGAACGATGTGACCGGTTTCTTTTTGATCAAAATAAAGAAGATATTAAGCCTGATACTCTCCGTTGTTACTCTTGTTACTCTAGGCCTAATCGCTATTGGCTGTGGTGGGCCGGCGTACCAAGGATGGTCTGGATTTGCCGGTGATGATGGCGTTCTTTATTTTGGATCTATGGATGGCAGAGTTTTAGCCATAAACACTTCGGCTCGGAGTCAAGGGTTGCCTTTTCCAAGCGAGGGGGAGTGGATTCTTCCTGTCAGAGCACCGGCTGCTTCGGGCGGAATGTGTGGCCCTCTGGGTTGTATGCCGACAGCACAGCCGACGACTGTTTATGGTACACCGGTAGTTGCTGGTAATCTAGTTTATGTTGCCACCTACGCTGGTGATAATGGCAAAGTGATGGCTATAAACAGACTGGCTCCTGGATATGATGAGGCAGGCATCCCAGCATGGAATGAGGGAGAGTGGTTTTATCCCCGCAGCGAGAGTGAATTTATTGGATCTGTTGTTGGCGGCCCGATAGTGCTTGAAGACACTCTTTATGTTAACACTTCTGATGGTAAACTCTATGCCTTAGATGCAGTTAAGGGAAATGAGAGGTGGGAATTTGATACCGGGGGTAAAATATGGACAGATCCAGCAATGAAAGACAATGTTGTCTATATTAGTAACTATGCGCATAAGTTTTTTGCCCTGTCTAGTGTAGATGGTAGCCTTATATGGGAGATTGAATTACCAGCAGCCGCTGCCTCGTCCCTCGCAGTTGCTGGAAGCGATGTCTTTTTCGGCACTTTCGACAATCAGCTTTACGCTGTTGATGGTACCAATGGTAATGTAAAGTGGACGTTCGGTGGAGATAATTGGTTTTGGGCGACTCCGCTAGTTAAGGATGGCGTGGTTTATGCTGGTTGCCTAGACCATAATATCTATGCCCTTGATGTCAGCACAAGTAATGAGCTGTGGCGATTTACTGCTGATGACCGGATTGTGTCAACACCGGTGCTGGTAGATGATCTTCTTGTATTAGCCTCAGAATCAGGGACGGTGTACATGCTAAAGGCTGACATTGGAAAGCCGGAGCATGATCCCGTATCTGTGGACACCTCGGTAATGGTTCCTGTAAGAGCTCCCCTTTATGCTGAAGGGAACATGGTTTATGTTCATGCCAGTAATCGCTGTGTCTATTGTGTAGATGTTCAAAGCGGAGAGAAGGTCTGGGGCTTTTGTTATTCTGAAGTTGAGTAGAGTTAACTATGGCTGAACTGTGGAATACTATTATCCTTGAGCCGGTGCTCAATATCTTGATTGCTTTGACTAGCGTGTTATGGGGCAACTTTGGATTAGCAATCATTGTTCTTACGGTTATTGTCCGCCTGATATTGTTTCCGCTTACAGTAAGGCAGACTCAATCTACCAAAGCTATGCAGTCGCTGCAGCCGAGAATGCAAGAACTCCAGAAGAAATACGCCAAAAACCAGCAGAAACTGCAGCAGGAGATGATGAAGCTGTATAAGGAAGCCGGGATAAATCCCCTTGGCTGTCTTTGGCCTATGCTTATCCAGTTGCCCATATGGATTGCTCTGTACCAGTCTATTATGCAGGCATTGGCGCATACACCGGAGAGCTTGTTGAGTTTGTCGCAGCACCTTTACTCCTGGGGGGCAGTTGGTCAGGCAGTGCCGTTAAATGAGCATTTCCTCTGGCTTCGACTATCGCGGCCAGATCCTAATCTAATCCTGGCTATACTGGTTGGTGGCACTATGTGGGTGCAGCAAAAGATGGTGACTCCACCTGCAGCTGATCCAAGGCAGCAGTCTATGACCAGTATGACTACACTGATGATGCCGTTGATGTTTGGTTTCTTTACCTTGTCTTTTCCCAGCGGCCTGGCTCTGTACTGGGTGGTTTCAAATATTATCGGCATCGTAATCCAGTATTTCGTTAGTGGTGGCTGGGGCTATTTGAGGGCCCCGTCTGTACCAAAGCAGGCGGCGCCAGCTCAAAAGACGCCTCCAACTCAGAAGCCTATCCCTGCAGAGCAGCAGTCGAAGGTATTGAAACAGGCATCTGAGGAGTCTAAGACGATAAAACAGGCATCTTCTGAGGAGAAGAAGAAGAGGGGTCTTTTCGGGAGATGAAAGAGCTGGAAGTAAGCGGAAAAACGGTTGATGCGGCCACTCAGGTAGCACTGGAGCAATTAGGTGTAAGTGAAGACCAGGTGGAAGTGACGGTCTTGAAGAAAGGTAGGTCTGGGGTCTTGGGGATGGGAGCTGAGGAAGCCAGAATAAAGGTGAGACTTCTACCCGTGACCGGCGCAAAGGGTGAAAAGGCTGAGAGGACTGAAAAGGCTGATGTAGTTAAGGTGGCCAAGGAAGTTGCGGAGGCGCTTATTAAAGCCATGAGAATAACAGCCGATGTGTCTGCGACTCAATCGACTACCGGTGAATTGCCAGTAACTCTGAATATTGATGGCGATGACCTTGGCGTCTTGATTGGTCGCCGCGGTCAAACTCTGGCCTCTCTGCAGTATGTCGTCAGGCTAATAGTCGCCGAGAAGTTGAAGATGTGGGTGCCGATAAATGTTGACGTTGCTGGCTATAAAAACCGCCGCTATGAATCATTGCAGAACTTGGCTCTGCGTTTGGCAGAGCAGGTGCAAAGAAACCGACGTTTGATAATGCTTGAGCCTATGCCTGCAGATGAGCGTCGGATTATTCATTTAGCTTTAGCTGACCATCCGGATATTACCACCCAGAGCATGGGTGAAGGCGAAATGCGAAAAGTCGCCATTCTATTGAAGAAGCATTAAGCATGTTCCGACCGGTAAGCAGCAAAGTTAATTTTCCTCAGCTAGAAAAAACCATCCTCAGTTTCTGGAAAGAACACCAAATCTTCGAAAAAAGCCTCGAGACTCGGTTTGGTGCTACACAATTTACCCTCTATGAGGGACCGCCTACAGCCAATGGTAGCCCCGGAATTCATCATGTGCTGTCGCGGGTTTTTAAGGATGTTATCCCCAGATACAAGGCGATGAAAGGATATTATGCTCCACGCAAAGGAGGTTGGGACACTCATGGACTGCCGGTAGAGCTGGAGATTGAGAAGATGCTGGGTTTAACGGGCAAGGCTCAGATTGAGGAGTATGGGGTGGCTAAATTTAATGCTCATTGTCGGGAGAGCGTGTTCAGCTATCTTAAAGAATGGGAAGCTATGACCGAGCGCATCGGCTTCTGGCTGGATTTAGAACATGCCTATAGGACTCTCGAAAATAGCTATATTGAGTCGTGCTGGTGGGCACTGAAACAATTATGGGACAAGGGTTTGATTTATCAAGGCTATAAAGTTACTCCACATTGTCCGCGGTGCGGCACCTCTCTCAGCTCCCACGAGGTGGCTCTAGGTTACAGAGATGATGCCGAAGACCCTTCCGTTTACATAAAGTTTAAACTAGATAGCGGATCACTGGTGCGGTCTGAAATTAGTGACCGTCAAATAATATTTAAGCTTGGAAGTCTTTTCTCGCATAAGCCTGCTTTCTTCTTGGCTTGGACAACAACTCCGTGGACTCTGCCTGGCAATACTGCCTTAGCAGTAGCTCCTGATGCTGAATATGCTGTTGTAGACCTGGAGAATGAGTATCTTATTCTCGCTAAAGCATTGCTTGAATACGTTGGGCTGAATAGTTACGAGGTAGTAGAAACACTAAAGGGCAGTGAACTTGTAAATGCTACGTATCAGCCTTTGTTTAATCCTCATGAATATGGAGTAGAGAGAAGGCGGCCTCAAACTTATATCATCCCTGATGTAACACGTATCACCACGGCTTTTGAGGTTCAGGAGTCAAAAGAAGACTTGGTTTACCGTGTAATTGCTACTGACTTTGTGTCTATGGAGGAAGGCACTGGAATGGTCCATATTGCTCCAGCTTTCGGCGAAGTGGATTTTGAGGCTGGTAAAAGTGAGGAGTTGGATTTTGTCCAACCTGTAGATTCGGATGGTAAGGTGACCGGCACCTACCCTTTTGCCGGTAAGTTCGTTAAGGAGGCTGACCCGCTTATTCTCAAAGACCTTGGATCGAGAGGCTTGCTCTACCGTAGCGAGCAGATAGTTCATACTTACCCATTCTGCTGGCGTTGTGAAGCGCCACTCCTCTACTATGCCAAAAGAACTTGGTACATCAGGACATCGCTTAGGAGGGAGGCACTTCTTTCTGGTAATGCCGAAATTAACTGGTATCCAGAGCACATAAAGAATGGTCGTTTTGGTAATTGGTTGGAGAACAATGTGGACTGGGCTTTCTCCCGAGAGCGCTACTGGGGTACACCGCTGAATATCTGGAGTTGCTCAGACTGTAGCAGCTATGAATGCGTCGGTAGCCTTGCTGAGTTGAAAGCAAAACCAAATCTCGAGGGGCTGGTTGAGCCGATGGACTTGCATCGTCCTTTTGTTGATGACATTACCTTTACTTGTTCAAAGTGTGGCGGTAGGATGAAGCGGCAGGCTGAGGTGATTGATTGCTGGTTCGACTCAGGGGCTATGCCTTTTGCCCAATGGCATTATCCATTTGAGAACGAAGATGCTTTTAATCGGAGTTTCCCCGCAGACTACATTTCTGAGGCAGTTGATCAGACCCGCGGATGGTTTTACAGCTTGCATGCCATATCCACCCTGCTTTTTGACCGCCCTTGCTTTAAGAACGTCATTTGTCTAGGGCATATCCTGGATGCTGAGGGTGAGAAGATGAGCAAGGCCAGGGGCAATGTGGTTGACCCATGGTCGATACTTGATAGCTACGGCGCTGATGCTTTACGGTGGTATCTATTTACGACTGCCCCGGCTGGCAATGTCCGCCGCTTTTCTAGTGACGCTGTAGCTGATGTATTGCGCAATTTCCTACTTACCCTGTGGAATATATATTCCTTTTTTGTTATCTATGCCAATATTGACTGCTTTGTTCCCAAATCAGCAGGCACACCATCGTTTTCCGACTTGGAC
>Ga0209427_10001516_pt1 | contig 26807 bp, 23 predicted proteins | sample DeeMarSWOR136_30_FD_187465 | JGI IMG/M metagenome (GOLD analysis project Ga0209427, IMG submission 187465) | Marine sediment microbial communities from White Oak River estuary, North Carolina - WOR-1-36_30 (SPAdes) (version 2) | ecosystem: Environmental > Aquatic > Marine > Intertidal zone >...
ATAATGTCTCGCCGATCGCTTGAGGCAGTGATATCATAAAAGACAATCTCATCCGCACCCTCTTCATAATAGAATCTTGCCATTTGCACAGGGTCGCCAATATCTATATTCTCTTTGAACTTGATACCTTTAGTGGTCTTTCCGTCTCTTACATCGAGACATGGTATGATTCTCTTGCTCAACATAATCCCCTGCCCCATAAAAAGATAGCTTCCATTAGCAAGGGAAGCCTCCTTTTGAATCAAATGATATATAGTATCAAGAAATCCACCATTTTGAAAGCGAGACCTCGAAAACGGCACACTGCAAGTACGTCTTGAGCCAGCCCTCTTTGAAAACCTTGATTCTGCTTAATGGCTCTTTGTTGTTTGCCATTCCTCGAGACCGTTATGCTCAATCTTTGTTTGTCGCGGTCTTACCTTTCTGTAGACCCTGAGAGGGCTCATATGTTTTCCGTTTATGGTAAGGAGATCTTTCTGGATGGATATGCCAAACAGTCTTTCATTCTCATTGAGGTAAGGTAGAATCAGTCTCCAGTCCCTCTCTTCCATGGAAACGATCTCACCCCCATTTAATTGTTCATCATCCACCTGTCGAAAGGGATCCCTGACATAGATGGCGCCTCCAGATGCAAGGGAAAAGAGGTTGGAGCCTGGATATGGCTCAGGCTGGGGCCGGACTTGACCGTAATCGTCGAATTCAATACCATTTAAAATAACAAATCCACCTCCATTAAGAGGATCCCCAGCCATAAAGGACTCGGCAAGATAATCCAGGCAGGTTCCGTTTATGACTACCCGAGGTTTGCCCACGGCATTGATAAGGGGCCTTCCCGCAGCATTGCCCATAACATAGACCTCACCACCTTTTGCTCCATACATAAAGGTCTGGCCAGCATCTCCATAAATGACCATCTTCCCAGATTTCATTATTTGCCCTACTTGGTCTTGTGCATTGCCATGCACATATATAGAAAGGCCATCGATGCCGGAGCCAAGGTAATCCCCAGAGCTGCCATAGATATCAATCCTGACCTCACCTGATCCGGGACCCAGTCCACAGCCATGAAATCGCTGCCCTTTAAGCCCAAACACTATAAAACGTTTCCACCCTCTGTGAAAGGCTTCTGCCACTAAGCGGCTGTCGCTATTATCTCCTTCAGGCGGAAAGAGGGAGGCATCGATGATCATGACCTTTTCGTTTTTTATAGGTCTCCTGAATATTTGCCTGGTTTCCCAGTCGATTAACCGATATGCTCCATTCTCTTTACCATCAAAATACGGGAAATGACGGAACAGGGTCTCCAGCGTCTCATTTGTCACCTGGAGGATTGAGCGGCGTTTCTTGTTGTAGATAGGGTACCGCAGGTCCAAAAGCTTTGTTAATGCTATCAGGGCTACCTCAAATGATGCATAATTTTTAAGGGCACACCCTTTTATTTTTCCAAAGCAGTCTATAAAGGCACCATAATCCCAATCTTTTATCCCTTTCTTTAAATAATCATACAGAGGGTCCGGGAGTTGATGATTAAAGAAACGTGATATGGTATCCCGCTTTTTATTCTCATTCCTGATAATATGATTGACCTGGTCAGGCATGTATGAGGCTTGACCTTGAGGAACGGTGATAGGCTTGCTAAATTTATCTGTGCATGTTAGTTGCCTTTCAAAGGATAATGATGATGTCCCATCCAGGTTGAAAATAAATGCACCTCCATCTGTGTGGCTTCCTCCTCTGGCATTCCAGTACTTATCAGCCACGGACCCAATTCTGGAATCTTCTTCCGCCAAGCTCTTCAGGGTTGCATCAATGGCCTGCTTCTCGGAACATATAAGCCCCACCTTAACTTCCCCGTCATGCAGGGCAAATACCTGAGGCCTCAGCATGGATGTATCGGTGATACCAATGAGCTGGAATCGTTTATTCTCTGTATCGTTCCTGGCAATGATAAAGAACCAGGGTCCATCAGGGGAGCCATGGATATGGGTTGCCTGGATGGCTCGGTATATTCTCTGCCTGTTGGATGATAACTGATCAAAGTCTCTTTCCATAGTTGGTGCAAGTGCCTCAATTACATATTCCAGAGGGTAGCTATAGATCCTGCTATAGAGGTCAAACAAGAGCACAGAGACTTCTGTATCTGTCAAAAAGAGGGGATAAATGTTTCTCTGTCTCAGATACTCGGTTACTGAGCAGTAATTTGCAAAATCGCCATTATGCACAAGGGCTTCATTCAGGCCGATAAAGGGATGGGCTCCTGCTGGATGCCAGACCTTTCCTTTGGTCGGATAGCGTTGATGGGCGATCCATATATGGGCCTTAAAGTTTTCCAGATTATAATACTGGACTACCTGCTCTGCATATCCCACGATCTTTAAGATAAAAAAGTTCCGACCATGGGAGACGACAAAGGCTGACTGATTTCCATAGGCATCATAATATGTCTTATTTATCTTGAAACTGTTCTGAAAGACAAATTCATCTTCTCCCTGTCTTTTGGTTAATCCCAGTAAATTGTTTTTTTGCATAAACTCTTTGAGTATCTGGGGTTTTACCCTGATAAAATAGCGATAGATATCAGGCGGTCTATTATCAAGCCCTGGGATATCTTTATAGTCCTTTACATGGGGGATAATTTCGCTAAAATCCACCATAAAGCAAGGCTTGATAAAGCGTTTTTCAAGGTCCTCCATAACCTCTTCCTCAAGAACTGCTATCTGGAGCATGTAATTGTCTTCTAAAATCTCTTTTGGGACCCCAAGTGCCGCAGGATCAAAGCCCATGGCAGCTATGCCTCCTCCAAGGCCATTGCCCCTGTTGTGCATCTGCTTGGAAGGCTCAAAAATATGTTTTCCCCTAACTGGGATACTTGAGGCAAAACCGGTTACTCCGCAGCCCCCCTCTTCTTCTTTCTTAAAATAATTCCTTACAGGCAGATCCTTTAACAATGATTTCCTGGATCTTATTATATTTTGTATTTTCTGATGTTTTCTCATTATCTATTCAGTTGGTGATTCAGTTTTAAAATTCCTTAACTTTAGGCAATTTTAACCTTAGGCACTTTAGCTCACTTATTCATGTAATCCAGGTGCACTAAGCAGTCTGTTTTACCCACTAACTCTCTTATGCTTTTCATACCCAATCGTTTTAATATCCTGATCAGCTCTTTCCTCCAAGCTATAAATAGGTTGATGATTCGCTGTGTTCCCCAATCTATATCAATTAGTTTCATCAGTTCCGAATCTGTAGTGGCGATGCCCCTTGCACAGCCCCTTCCGCTTTCACAGTTGTGACACCGAATGCATTCCAGGGCCACTAATTCTGCAGTTCCCGTACACACCCCATCAGCTCCAAGTGCTATGATCTTTGCCACATCATGGGGAGTTCTGATGCCACCGCTGGCAATCACTGTTATTTTGTCTCTCACCCCTTCTTCCATGAGGAATTTATGAACTATGGGTATGGCATATTCTATTGGCATGGCAATATTCTTTTTAGCAATATCCGGAGCAGCCCCTGTTCCTCCGTAGCTGCCATCCAAATGGATAATATGGGCACCGGCGTAATAACTTCCAATAGCCACCATGTCCACATCTGTGGGTGTGGAAACCTTTACTGATATCAGCGCATTAGGATTGATGGCCTTTATCCAGTCAACATGTTTCTTGTGGTCCTCCACAGAATATACACTGTGAAAGGGGAAGGGGGAAAAGAGGGGATAACCAACAACTGCCTCCCTCATGCGGGCTACAGCAGGCGTTACCTTGTCTCCAAGCAGGTGTCCACCTAGGCCTGGCTTCGCACCTTGGGCATATTTGAACTCCACTATTCTAACCCTCTTAATTGTCTCCTCCCGGACACCAAAAAGACCGGTTGCTACCTGGGTGATGACATGATCGTCATAGGGTTTCAGTTGATCAGGATATCCTCCTTCACCAGTACAGGAGAAGGTGCTAAGGGCCGTCGCCGCCCTGACCCTGCTGAGCATGGTGGTGATGCTCACGGATCCATAAGACATGCCTGCACCGTAAAATGGGACTTCTATCCTGATCCTATGGGAGGAATTGTCTCTTCGATTGAGTTCAATCCCAAGATCCACTTCCTCATTCAAAGGTGAAGAATTAGTCCTGTGAAAGCGAGGAAAAACAAGACGAAGCCTATCAAAACCCCCATTAGAGTCCCCTATCCTGTATTCAAGTCCTCCTTGTGGAACGTCACCAGTTTCAGCCATGCACCAGGTGCTTACAAGGAGATCCGGTGTCCATCGAAGATCCCCCATGGTATCAAAGGTAGGGTTCCTCTTCAGAGAGAGGGCTCCTGCTGGACAGGCCTCAAAACAGGCATTGGGGCACTCAGGCCCTATACACCGGTAATGATTCTTGGTCAGGACGCGCCCAATTTTAACATGCACACCATAGGGACATATTTCCACACATTGTCCACACCCTGTACACTCATTGGTTCTGTGAAGTCGATATTTTCCGATGGGGTTTCTAAACCTTGACGGCGTAATCACCACCTCTGGCAGTTCTTTATTCAAGTTCATAGCCCTCCCTGAGCGTACCGAGGGACCCGAAGGTGCTCCTGTCAAGATCCTCATAAAACATGGCCCTTCCTGTTTCTCCGCGCAAACGCCTGACATCCCTTATTCCCATTGCACTCATAACCTCAAGAAGCTGGTTGTGCCATGCACCAATAAGATTGGTCACCCGCGAGGCAACCCATGAGGCCTCCGCCCGATCTATCTCTACAGGACAGGGCAGCCCTTTGGTGCACCGTCTACACATGCGGCATTCAAGGGCAATCAGGATGGGAAAGTCAATAAACACTCCATCTGCTCCACAGATGATAGATTTTGCTGCGTGTTCTGCCATGGCAAGACCACCCCCGGCCAGGATGGTGATCTCATCCCTCATTCCGTTATCCACCAGGGCAAGGTGGGTTTGACGAATTCCATCTTTTATGAATATCGAATTATCATCGGTTACCCGTCCACTTGAGGTCCCTTCCAGATAGATAATGGACACACCTGAATTTACTATAGACAGAACCTTCTCTTCCACTCCTCTAACCAATGGGGTCCTATAGGAAATCAGGACAGAAGGATGGGCCTCCTTTATCTTTTGGGTTATCTCTTTCCACTTCTCTCCCCAGGGAACTTCCACAAGCCTGACCCCTTCTAACGCATCATGTAAAAGAGGGTGACAGGGAGAAATAATTGGGATGAGGTTTTTCTTGAAGGCGAGGAGTTCCCCTTTTATGATTTCGTTGGGCAGGGCCAAGAAAGTTCCGAGCTCTCTGGCCCCCATGGCCCATCCCTTGATGGTATTATCGCTCAAGGAGCCAAAAGGGGGAACCCTTAGGATTATGGGGAGAGGCATATCCACTAGGGAAGGGGGTTCGCTTTCCAGATCCCCTGAATCGGTAAAGGCGAGGTGCTTGGGGGTTCCGCCCAGGTCGATACCTGTACTGATATACTCCCTACCATGGATGCCATCCCTCGTGGGCCTGACAATCTCTGACATGTCAGTCCACATGGAGTCAAAGCCGGGCCCACTGAAAGGGCCTGAATAGCCTGCTCCAGAAACAGGGATTTTACCAGTTTCGGCCTGATTCCACAATTGGGCAATGATATCTGGTGTCCAGTGGGAATCCCCAAGGGCCTCGTATTCCGGGTTAATGGATTTATGTATCAGTTCTCTGGGGCATCCCTGCACGCACCTGAGGCAGTTCATACACTGATTATCCATGGAATCGATCATTTGCCTGACATCCAGGTCTCTATTACGGTAAACACCGTAGACACACTGCCTCTTCACACAGACACGACATCCCAGGCAACCTTCCCACCAGGCGATGATACCTGATTTAGTAAGGGGCCGGAACCTGTTCGGGACAATCTGCGTATGGATCATATATTTAGCAGGCATAAAAACTCTCTCAGTCTTGATCAATGGAACGGCCGGGCAGGTGAATGGTGCAGGTTTAGCACTCGCGATGGTTCAAGTTGGGAAGCATTGCACACGATTTCATCTACCAGCCTGGCAAGTGATTTCGGGTTTTCCCTAGGGTTGATCAATATCCCTATGCGGTTACCTTCGAGTCCGATAGATTCAATAATTTCTCTTGTCTTTTGCACCCTTTTTTTTGCCCTTAAATTACCTTCAAAATATCGGCACTCCCCCTCTGGGCAGACAATGACGTATGCTGCGTTGGCGAATTCCTCTAGTGCCCGCAGAAAATGAAGAGGCTCTATCCGCCCGCCACAAGGAATTGGGAAAAGACGTATGGATCTTTCATATTTTTCCTCAAGGCACTGCCTTTCCTGCTCACTGCTTTCAGGAGTTTGCTGGCAATAAAAAAGAGCCAAGGTTTGTTTTTTTTCTTCAGTCATTTATCGATAGTAACCTCAATTATAGCCACTAATTATTCATTAATAGAATCGTACAAAAGAAAGCTGGTTTCTTTTCATGGCAAAAAAATACGGAAAAGGGGATTTTGCTTCCTCTCCCCCTTTTCCGCCCCTCAGCATCTTCGCTTCTTTGGAAAAATCGCCTTTGGTTTTTCCTGGGAATTAAGTTAACGCTAATGACACATTATCTTTCCGTTTATGTTAAAAGCAATTGCTGGGCCAAAAACATATTCAATAATAATTTCAAGCAGTTAATTCTAAAGAAGAGTATATCTAGATGGTAAAAAGCAACAATTTTGTAAATATATGAACATAAGAATTACGTTTTTGTAAATGTGTGTGGGATCAAGCGGCGCGCTACACCTTTTTGCTGTGCGAAGAAGGGATTTCCCTGGCTTTTCGCATAGCCTATGCTGGAAAATAAGGAGGCGTGTTGTTATTGTCATCAAGCATGCACCTTTGTGCTATGTGGCATTTTTGAGGGCTTACTAGATTCTAATCCAGCACCTCCATATAGCACTCATGCAGATTCGGAAACAGGAAGCTTTTATAACAAGATTCACAAAAGGCAATATTACTATCGTCCACTATGCCTTCGTGAGATGACATTAATACCCTACCGCATTTTGAGCAGGTGAAATTATCACCACAGGATGCTTCATGTATGGTTGGCTCAATCCTGCTTTTTCCCGTCACCATTTTATGTCTCCCATTGAGTAAATTAAGTTATTAGACACCTCACTACTGTTTTTCATAAGCAACAGCTGTACCAGGGATTTCAATGTGCACCCTTATTACCATAATCTTCGTGATTTTAGTAAGTTACCAAAACTACGTACCCGGAAGCGCGTTACCCCGCTAAAGAACAAAGTTACAATAATGTACAGCAGTTAGCCATTTAATTATAAAAATGTAGGAAAGACATACTATAACTAGTATGACGAAATAGCAGATAATAAATTTGGGTGAGGTCCAATCTAGGCCCGATAACTCCTACCTAAGGTTAAGTGGGTTGGTTTTTCAAGAATAACTTTCTTAAATGGCAAAGAAATTGCAAAACCTTGATAGTGATCGTCGAGCCTTTTAAGGTTCAACAGCAAGCTGAGAATTGATTTGAGTACTAGTATTAGGGCTGATAATTGGCATGAAAAAGGGGACTGGTTAACGATCTGCGCTTACTGTAGGCCCTCTCTAATCGACGTGTATGATTCATATGGAGCTGCCCCACTGCTCCTTGATCAAGAATAAAAAGCGGCTCAAATCAATTCGGCTATTATAGAGGAAGGGAGGGAGAGATGCCAATGACAGGGATAAATATTAGAGAGGAAAATGGAAGACCGGAAGGCCCGAATCCATTAGAATTTGCTTGTCAGGCCCCACTCAAATTCTATGAGCATTGCACAAGATGCGCTCGATTTAGTTATGACTGCCCTTACTTGAAGATGGTGCTGGAATTATTTAATAGAAAAAAGAAGCTCCGTTACGACGCAGAATCCCACTAGCAAATCAAAAATCTATCTGAATTTCGTTGTTCTGAGCTTTCCTGATTTGAGCGAAATTCACATAATAAAGGGAGACAGAAATAACTGTCCCGAATCAACTAAAGAAGAGACATCACACGGTAGATGTATTAAGATGCTCAAGGTGTGGTCGGCAAATGACTCTGAGACCTGGAGTGCTCCTTGAATCTGAAGAGGATGACATCATGGCAACAAATTTTAGAATCTCTGCTCGTAAAAACGGGGAAAACCTGCACCTGAAATTAATGGGCGATTTCGATGGGACTTCGGCCCACGAGCTTCTCAACGTCTTGAGAAAAAGGGCTGATTATACCTCACGGGTATTCATATATACCGGGAGCCTAAGGAACATATTCCCCTTTGGATTGAATGTATTCCATACCAATCTCGATGTCTTGAAAGGCCAATCCGTAGAGCTCCTATTTACAGGGGAAAATGCCCCCCAATTTGAACCAATAGAGAGCAAGTCATCCTGAATCGATAGGTTGCTAACAGGTAGATATTAGGAGGTTTTTCTCTTATGAATACCACAAGGTAATTGGAGGGATAGAACCTAAAGCCCACAGAACACATGATCGCCTATGGCTTAATAGAAGATGGTCGATTAGAACATATTCCAATAAGATGCTGAAAAAGAACTAAAAAGGGATTTTTGATACAAGATTTAGGAGAGGCTGAAGGCAATTGCATTGTCATTCTCGCAGAGGCTGGTACTTTTGGGCTATAGGATACCTTCTTCCGTAACCAAAGGACTTTGAGGTGACCTTTAACCCCGGAGGGGATTGGTGTCTCTTGTATTCGTTGCGATTAACCCGGCTGATAATATCCCTGACGATTGATGGCTCAAACCCGATCTCTATAATTTCTTCTGCTGTCTTGTTGTCTTCTATATACGCCCTCAGGATACCATCCAGAACCTCATAAGGAGGCAAGTCATCCTGGTCTAATTGGTCAGGTTTGAGCTCAGCCGAGGGGGGTTTCTCAATAACTCTTTTGGGAATCACCTCTTTTTCCTTATTGATCAGACGAGCGATTTGGTAGACCATGGTCTTTGGGACGTCAGAGATAACGGCCAGCCCACCGCTCATATCTCCGTACAGGGTACAATAGCCCACCGCCAGTTCCGATTTATTACCTGTTGAAAGAAGCAGGTAGCCAAACTTGTTGCTAAGGGCCATGAGGATGATTTGCCGGACCCTTGCCTGGATATTTTGACCTGTGACCTCTGTTGCCACGTCTTTTAAGAGAGGAGAGAGCTCTTGGAGAAATTTTTTGAATATTTCTTGGATGGGCACATTAAAGAGCTTAATGCCCAGATTAGCGGCCAATCCTTTAGTATCTTCAAAATTTTCCTCGGAGGTATATTGAGAAGGCATAAAAATTGCCGCAACATTTTCCTTTCCAAGGGCCTGGGCTGCAATACATGCTGTAAGGGCCGAATCAATGCCGCCGCTCAATCCAACCACTGCCCTGGAAAAGCCACATTTCCGAACATAGTCTCCGGTACCCATGATCAAGGCTTTAAGGAGGGATTCGGTGTCTGTTTCAGAAACCGGATGAAGATCACCTTTTTGCCCGGCGGTGTCAAAGATGACTATGTCCTCTTCAAAGTCTCGGGCCCTCGCAACCATCTTGCCTTTGGAGTCAAAGGCGAGACTGATCCCATCAAAAAGCACACTGTCATTGCCACCAACCTGATTTATGTATAGAAGTGGCACACCGTATTCTTTTGCGATAGCCCCGAACATATCCCATTTAAATTCCCTTTTGCCCACATAATAAGGAGATGCCGCAATATTAATGAGGAGATTAGCCCCTTCTTTAACCATTATTTCTATCGGATCAATCGGGTAAAGCTGCTTAACGAAGAATTCTTTGTAATTCCAGATATCCTCACAAATGGTGAGCCCTATTCGGTAATCCTTATAGAGAAATGGCGTACACTCTGTTCCGGGCTCAAAATACCTTCTCTCATCAAATACATCATAGGTAGGAAGAAGTCTCTTGTGCGCCTGATGGAGGATCTTCCCATTATCGAAAAGTGCAGCCGAGTTGTAGAGACGGTTGCCCTCTTGCCCTGGGTTGCTATCTACAAATCCGCATATCACACCGATTCCCCTTATGGATTTAACCAGATTTTGTAGATGCATCAGGTTAGCCTTGACAAACTCTTTGTTTTCCAGAAGATCGCGTGGCGGATAACCTGAGATAACGAGTTCTGAAAAGACAATGAGATCGCAGGAGAGACCTATAGCCTTTTCTGCTGCGGCCAGGATCTTTTCCATGTTGCCGGGAAAGTCTCCGATGGTTGGATTGATCTGTGCTAATGCGATTTTCATCCTTTAGGCCTAATTGTTCTCACCTTTCTATATGCCTTTTATCCAGTGTCAACCTCTGGTCCGATTCTTTTCCTCCTTTGCAGGGCCTAACTCCAACATCTCTTCAGCCCTAAGCGAGCGGTGAATTTTTCAAGAATAGGATTCGACCCTTCGTCCTTCCATGGCCCGAGTATCCGCACAGTTGAAAATTCATGGTCCAAGAGCTGATCCTAGATTCATTATGAAATCAAAAACAGGGCGAAGAGAGACCTAAAAATTATGCCTCTTTAAGAAATTCAAGACGCAACGGATATATTCTTCGGGTTGATGTTCATAAGTATTGTGCCCACAGTTTGGAAGGATTGCAAGTTCTCCTCTGGGAAGGTGCCGATAGAATGCAACGGCCTGTTCAACATCAAAGATGAAACTCCTGTCTGGATAGAGCACGAGAGCCGGGCATGTTACCGATGGTAACAGATTTCTCAGGTCAAAGAACCCTGCCCCATAAGCTCCGCCATATTTACGAAATTGATTGAAAAATGATTCGGCATACCCCTTTCCATGCCAATCAATTAGCTTTTCTCTAAGGTCCGGTTCCAGCTCTCGAAACGGTTTTGGAAATTTCAGGTTGTTAAGTTCGGGCATACTCATTTTACTATAACACTGGGTGCTTGAGACTACAACAGTGTTAATCTGATGAGGGTACCTGACTGCATACTCTATTCCGATGACTCCCCCCTCACACTGGCCAACTATATGAAAAGAGTCAATGTTGAGAAAATCAGTCAAAATGGCCAATTCTTTTACACTCTCAGAACAAAACCTATCACTTACATAGAATTCTTCAAAATCAGCCCCCCTTTCTGAGTGTCCATAACCTCTCCTATCATACAGTAGCACCCTGTAGCCTTTTTCTATGAAACTTGGATATATATCCTTCCACATTTTGGTGCAGCCAAAACCATGATGGAGAAGCACGATAGTATCACCATCGCCGTGAATCTCGTAATATATCTTCATCCCATTTATAGTTTCGAAAGGCATCTATATCTCCCTGTTAGTGTCACAAGATTTTTTCCTTCAGATACGCCTTGTCCCTGTCTTAATCCAGGCGTAACAAGGGTTCCGAGATTAATTTGAATCCATTTTTGGTTGCCAGCACTATGGAATAAAAGCGCACATGTGTCAATGGGAAAGGCATCGCTCGATATCTCAATCCCTTGGTGCACTCGTTTGAAGGCTTATGGGAGACGTTAAGTGGGCAACATCTTTATCTCTCAGATTGATCTCACATTCAGGTTTGAGTGACAGAATGGAAAAAATAGGTCACCCCTAATGGGATAAAACTTGAAAATCAAGCACATATTTGGTACAGGAAAATGTCTGATTAATAATACCTTTTGGCCATGACGGCAACAACCGCTCATAAAATGAAAGGTGAAAATCTTGTTCACGTAAAGATCCTGAAAGGGCCGGAACTCAAAAAGCTGCCCAAGGCTATTGTCTTGTTTGGTGAGAAGGTCAAGAAAAAGGACCTTGACCGTGATAGGAAGAATGTGGAGAACTTAGAGGCGGTCTTCTTGATTGGGCTTAAGAATGTACAACAGGAGAAAGTATTTAATTCGATAGATGATACAGGGCAAAGTCAGGTAACAAGCGTTTAGGGAGACAAACATGAGAGTAGGAATAGTGGCTGTCGCACAGAACAGGTTTGGGGACTATCCTGAGTGGAGGCCTCACGAGCTTACCTATCTTGTGGTGGAGGATGTGCTCAAAAAGGCGGGGCTTCCCTTCAGGGATGGTTATGATGACATTGTGACCTGTAGCTCGGACCACTGGGATGGCAAGACCCTTTCTGACATAGAGCACGGAGAGGTGGCAGGAGCCCATCTGGGTCCTGGGGAGACAAAGGTATCCCTTGATGGAGCCAATGCGGTTTTATTGGGGTACATAAAGGTGCTTTCAGGTCATGCGGACGTGGTGTTGGTAACGGCCGCGTGCAAGGAAAACCAGGTGATGGATCCCTCTGTCATAGAGAATTTTGGGTTTGATGTTCCCTATCATCAGCTCTTGGGTCTTGATTTCACGCAAGCCGCAGCCCTTCAGGCAACGAGTTACATGCATAAGTTTGGACTCAAGAGGGAGGACTTTGCAGAGGTGGCGGTCAAAGGGCTCAAAAACGCGAAGGACAACCCGTATTTTTTCAATGGTGGGGATATGACAGTGGAAGAGGTGCTGGGGTCCCAGATGCTTTCCTATCCCATTACGTCAGTAGAGAGGAGGCCTTTCTGCGACGGAGCGTGCGCCCTCATTTTGGCCAAGGAGGAGAGGGCAAGGGAGTTGACGGACAGGCCGGTTTGGATCAGGGGAGTAGGCTCTTGCTATGACCATCACAATCTTGGGGACAGGGATCTCACTGAGCCTGCGGCACTTTTTCGTGCGGCCCAGGATGCTTGTGGGATGGCGGGGCTGAAGGCGCCAGATAAGGAGATAGATGTGTTTGAGATCTCCGAGCACTATTCTTATCAGCTGCTCTTGTGGATGGAGGGGTTGGGCCTTTGCGCCAGGGGTGAAGCCGCAAAGCTCCTTCGCGCTGGCGAGTTGGACAGGGGAGGGAGGATGCCCGTGAATCCCTCTGGTGGCCTTCTCGGCGGGGTGCCGAGGTATGTTGCGGGGGCCAACAGGGTGATCGAGGCCTTTTATCAGCTTCGGGGGGAGGCTGAGGGAAGGGCGATGCCTCGGGAGCCCCGGGTGGCTTTGGCCCATGGGACCTATGGGCCTGCAGGACAGCATCACTGCGTGATCATATTGGAGAGGGGGTTCTGAGATGGCGAGGAGAGTAGCAATTGTGGGGATAGGCCAGACATATCATCGGTCAAAGCGTCCCGATGTGAATATAGGGGAGCTCTCTGCAGAGGCAGTGAGGGCCGCCTTGGAGGACGCAGAGGTTTCGGCGAATGAGATAGGCGCCTATGTTACTGGCAATATGGAGCTCTTTGAGGGCAGATATGCGCAGGATATGTGGCAGGCAGACTATATCGGAGCAGTGGGAAAGCCGGGGATAAGGGTAACGACAGGGGGCACCACAGGCGGAACCCTGGCGAGCGTTGCCTTTGAATATGTTGCCTCGGGCGTCTATGATATGGTCATGGCCTTGGGTTTTGAGAAGCAGTCCGAGGGTGATACGCGGGCAGGGCTCAAGACGGTGGCGGATCCCCTGTGGAGCCGGTGGTACACCACAGGGGCAATAGGCTATTTCGCAAGCCAGGCCCGTTTTTATATGAAACAGGCGGGTGCTCCTGAGGAGGCAGGATCCATGGTGAGGCTGAGGCTGGCCAAACATGCTGCATTGAATCCGCACGCCCATCTAAGACTGGACCTTCAGAGTGTGGAGCAGATAATGGAATCTCCCTACCTGATACCGCCGCTAAGGCAGATGGATATGTGCCCCACCTCGGAAGGGGCCTGTGCCATAGTAGTGGCCTCTGAGGAGAAGGCATCCAAGATGGCGAGAAAGCCAGTATGGGTGAAGGACTGGATATCCGTTCATAAGGAAGTGGTGTATATAAGGGGCGAAAGGCACAGCGTAGCGGACTTAGAGATGGCTGCTGGCAAGCTGTTTCAGCGCAATGGGATAACCAGGCCTATGGAGGAGATCTGCGTTGCGGAGATCTATGGTCCTTGTACGTGGGCGGAACTCGAATGGCTTGAGGCCTATGGCTTTTGCGAGAAGGGACAGGCATGGAGGCTGGAAGAAAAGGGGCAATTTTACCTTGACAGGGAGTTTCCGGTGAATCCCTCAGGTGGGGTGGTGTGCACAAATCCCATTGGGGCCACGGCGCTGATTCGGGTGGCTGAGGTTGCCCTTCAATTGAGGGGCGGTGCAGGGAACCATCAGATAGCCAGAAGGCCCACAGTAGGCTTCTCCTCGGCCTGGGGAGGGAGCGGCTGGACTGTGGCACATCTGCTTTCTGCCACCAAGGACTGAAAGGGGTATGATGATGGAGAACAAGGAAGAGCTTTTACAACAGGAGCGAATGCTCCATGTTCGCTTTGGTTGGTCTGCGGGTCCGTATCTTGGCAGGTTTCTTGCGGAGCTGAGAGACAATGGGAGGCTCTGGGTTGTCAGGTGTCCTGGGTGCAAGAGGATCCTTATGCCTCCCAGGATTGTCTGTGCTACCTGCTATACAAGGGCGCCCGAGTTTCCCGAGGGGTGGTTTTCCCTTTCTGGAAAGGGAACGCTCTTGGACTGGGAAAGGGTGATCTATCCCCAGATGGACCCGGAGACTGGGGAAATAAGACCCGAACCCTATCTCCATGGGCTTTTCATCCTGGATGAAGGTGTGAGTTTCGGCCATTATCTGGGTCCTGAGGATCTGGATGAAAAAAGGCTCCGTGAGGGGATGAAAGTGGAGATGGTGATGAAGGCCCCGGAGGACAGAGAGGGGAAGCTCACGGATATCAAATATTTCCGAATCATGGAGGCGTAAGATGGCAGAAGGCGATGTCCATATCGTGGAAGGAAGACTGCAGGTGCCTTACAATAACTGGTACGGCGGCCTTATCAGCGGTTTTTTTTGCGATCTAAGGGATCATAAGCGGCTTCGGGGCACAAGGTGCGCATCATGCAATAGGGTTTACATGCCGCCGAGGTCCATATGTCCGAGCTGCTTTGCAAGGCTTCAGGATTGGGTTGACCTGTCCCCGACAGGAACCCTTCTCACGTATACGATCGTGAACTATACCTACAGTACCTATTACCAGCCAATGGAAGCCCCCTATCCTCTGGGGATCATCAGGCTTGATGGGGCCGACACGGGGATGTGCCATTTTTTGGGAGAGGTGGTGCCCGAGGACATTAAGATAGGGATGAGGGTCGAGGCCGTTTTCCGAGAAGAGCGAAGGGGTAACATTCTTGACATCGCCTACTTCAAACCTGCATAGGGGCTCTCCGATGACCTGCCATGCCTTTTGGCTTTGTTCTGACACAACCCCCCTCTGATTACGAACGTTGCAATGCTGGTGTGGGGATAAAGAAATGGCGGGCGGTGCATACCAATCAGGTCAGAGCGCTACGGATGATCCCCATTAATGCATTTTATGTTTTAAAAAATCCCTTGGTGCCTTGGCCTCGCAACATCAGTCTTCAGGGCAATTGTTAATAGTTGAGGCTCGGCCCAGAGTTCTCTGACGAGAAGGTGATTTGTCAAGAATTAAGATTTTCCCCCTGCATCATCGTCACCCTGCAATGAACAATGGGTTGAATTGGGTATCATAGTCGTATACATCCAGCCCCTCGTGTCGCTTGAGGAAGTTAACTACCTTGTAAGTCAACGGTGTTGCCGCAGCCTCATAGATTGATTTTACAAGCCACTGGGTTATGATGCCTGAAACAAGTGCGGATAGGGGGATCGTCCCCACAAATGCCATTGTGATAAAAACAAGGGAGTCTAGTCCTTGCCCCACCAGTGTTGAGCTGATGGTGCGTGTCCATAGCCAGCGGCCGTTTGTTGCTATTTTCATTTTTGCCAAAATGAATGAGTTGGAAAATTCACCAACCAGATATGCCAGAAAGGAGGCAGCCAGTATCCGTGGCGTATACCCCAGGATACGCTCATAGGCACCCTGCCCATCCCAGAATGAAGCGGGTGGTAACAACTGTCCAAGCCAAATCCCTATTACCAAAATAAGGTTACAGAAGAAGCCCAGCCAGATTACCCGGCGTGCCTGACGGTAGCCATATACTTCGGTCAGCACATCCCCCAAGATATAGCTGATCGGGAAGATAATGATAGCTGCTGGTAGCACCAAGCCACAGATGCCGATGAGCTTAACGGCTATGATATTGGCTGTGATCAGAGAGGTGATAAAAAGGGCAACGAGAAAAATAAACCAATGGGAATATCTTATATGGTTGTTCTTTGTCTGTTGATCCTTTGACATCCTTTTGCGCTCTTCTTGATTTAAGACCTCCCTTTTAAAAACACCCGCTCTTTTGTTAAAAGCAAGGCAAGGGTTTCCATCTCTTCTTCATTCATGGCCTTAATCATTTTGGCCACTTCCTTGAGCGGCATATTAATAATCCTTCTGGCATGAGAGTTTTCCTCTACAAAGTGAGCCTAAAGATTAAACCTATTTGGACAGAAGCCAGCAAAGCTTAGCCTAAAATCACTTGATTGGTCAAGGAGCTTTGCCGAATTGTGAGTCTAAAGGCAGAAGGCCAAAGGTGAGAAAGAACCTGGAATCTGATGGCCTCCGACTCGTAGAGCCTACGCCTAGAAGAGCTGATGGTTGAATGTCTCCTATAAGCTTACTGGCCGATTTCCATCCCAGCACTTGAGACATAAATTGTTCTTGGGAATCTTCAAGGCCTCAACAAAAGCCTCTATGCTATTGTACCTTACCGAATCAGCACCGATCTTTTCAGAAACCCAGGCCTCCAAGGCCTTAAGTTCATCTAACGTGGTTATATTTCCATCTGAGAGATACTTTCTGGCCATAAGCTCTTGATAGGTTCTGGTTGATATGCCAAAATCACAGGGATACATTAACGGTGGACAGGCAATGCGCACATGAACCTCTTTGGCGCCGGCATTCTTCAAATCTCTCACCTTCTCCCTGATCTGGGTACCTCGCACAATGGAGTCATCACAAAGAACAATCCTTTTATCCCTAATTGCATATTCCAAGACAGAGAGCTTCTTCTTGGCCACCCTATCCCGATCCTCCTGCGTTAACTGGGTATAGCTTCGATCAGCATACCGGTTATAGAGAAAGACCTCCTGGTAGGGTAGTCCAGATAGCATGTGGTATCCCAGGGCATGTCCTATGCCTGACATTGGCACTGGTGCCACAAGATCAGCCTGAATGCCGCCTTCAGCAATGTCTCTTTCGGCCAGACTCCTTCCCAAGTTGTTTCTGGCCTCTTGAACATAGAGTCCGTCAATCTTGCTATCCATGCTGGCCGTGTACGCCCATTCAAAGGCACAATGGGCTCTACGCGGGCTCTTTAATTGCTGTTTGGTCTCGAATCCCTTTTTAGTGATAAGAACAATCTCCCCTGGTCTTACGTCCCTAAGGTGACTAAAACCTAAGTTCTGGAGGGCTCTCGACTCAGAGCTGACAAGATAGCTTTCAGATCCCTCTCCCAGCATGAGAGGTCTAAATCCGTAGACATCTCTGGCAGCATATATTCCATCCTTGGTTAAGACAACAAGCGAGTAGGCGCCTTTTATCTTTTCAGCCAGTTCACAGATCCCTGTAACAACATTCTTTTCTCGCATAATGAGCTTGGAGATGATTTCAATGTCCAACCCATGATAAAATGCCTCTCCCCTATCCTTCATCTCCTCTAAAAGCTCCTCGCTGTTTATGATATTACCGCTAAAGGCAACCGCTATCTCACCAACAGCCCCCTGCCACATCATGGGTTGTCTCTCTTTAAGGCTTACGTGGCCAATACCCATGGTGCCCTTAAAGGTCTCCAATCCCTGAGAGGTGAAGGTATTGCCCACCTGACCGTAATGGGTTATCAGGTATATTCTTTTTCCATCATAAGTGGCAATCCCACAAAACTGCTGACCTCTATGTTGAAGGAAGTCAAGGCCCTTATAGATATCTTCAACACAGTCTTCCTCTTTAACAATACCAAATACACCACAGTTATCACCCATTGATTTCATTGGTCATTTCCTCCTTGGTCCGCCGAAGGCGGACTGATATCCATATGGTAGCTTTGAAGCGACTTGACAAGCCCATGATCACTTTGGAAAGCCTCAATACCCTTAACAGCAGCCATGGCTGCTGCAGGGGTGGTGATATAAGGAACCTTGTATTTGATAGCAGACTTGCGGATATATGAATCGTCGTACTTGCTTAATTTGCCACTGGGCGTATTTATAACCAACTGGATCTCACGGTTTTTTATGGCGTCTACAATGTTTGGTCTCCCCTCGTGTAATTTGAGTATAGGTTCAGATTCAACCCCATGTTCTGCTAGGAATCTATGGGTCCCCTCAGTAGCCCTGATCTTGAAGCCAAGCTTTTTGAATCGTTCGGCAATTTCTGGAATAGTGGATCTGTCTTTTTCTAATACAGTAATTAAGACAGTTCCTTCAGTAGGAAGCCGCTGTTGAGTAGCCTCTTCAGTCTTAAAAAATGCCAGACCAGGGCTTTTGGCAAGCCCAAGTACCTCCCCGGTGGACCGCATTTCAGGGCCTAAAAGGGGATCAACCTCAGGGAACATGTTAAAGGGAAAGACCGCCTCTTTGACCCCAAAGTGAGGAATGACTCTTTGTTTAAGATTAAGGTCGGCAATTGTTTTGCCAAGCATGATCTCGGTAGCCAGTCGGGCCATGGATATATTGCAAACCTTGGAGACAAGTGGCACTGTTCGCGATGCGCGCGGGTTGGCCTCAAGGATATAAACGGTATCGCGGGCAATGGCATATTGTATGTTTAACAGGCCAACCACGTTGAGTTCTACTGCTATCTTTTTGGTATACTCGTTGATGGTATCAATGTGCCTGTCCGGTATGCTCATGGGCGGAATTATGCAGGCAGAGTCTCCGGAGTGGATACCGGCGAGCTCTATATGTTCCATAATAGAAGGTACGAAGGCCTGTTTACCGTCTGCCAAGGCATCAGCCTCTGCCTCGATGGCGTTTTCCAGAAATTTGTCTATGAGAATTGGTCTCTCAGGTGTAACACCGACAGCGGCTGCCACATAACGCCTGAGCATCTCCTCATCATAGACCACCTCCATCCCTCTTCCGCCGAGCACATAAGATGGTCTGACCATCAGAGGGTATCCTATCTTTTTCGCAATAACTAGTGCCTCGTCCAGGGTGCTGGCCATTCCGGACTCTGGCTCAGGGATGCCAAGCTTGGCCATCATGTTTCGGAAACGATCTCTGTCCTCGGCCAAATCAATGCTCTCCGGCGATGTCCCGATTATCCTGACACCAGCCTCGGCCAGCTCATTGGCGATATTCAGCGGCGTCTGACCTCCAAACTGGACAATTACCCCCTCTGGCCTTTCCTTTTCGTATATGCTCAATACATCCTCCACTGTGAGGGGCTCAAAATAAAGTCGGTCAGATGTATCGTAGTCAGTTGAGACCGTTTCAGGATTGCAATTAACCATGATCGATTTGAAGCCCAAATCACGTAAGGCAAAGGCCGCATGAACGCATGTGTAATCAAATTCTATCCCTTGGCCAATCCTGTTGGGCCCACCGCCTAAAATCATGATCTTACGTCCAGCTTCTCTTTCGACCTTATCTTGGGCATTGTATGTAGAGAAATAGTAAGCTGCATCCTCTACACCGCTGACAGGGACAGGTTCCCACCCCTCGACCACCCCAAGGGAGGTGCGTTTCTTCCGGATATCCTCTTCAGGGATGTCAAGGATCTGTGCCAGGTAGCGGTCGGCAAACCCATCCTTCTTGGCCTGGATTAAGAGAGCATCGGGAAGCCCCTTGCCTTTAAAGGTGAGGATCTTCTCCTCGAGTTCAACGAGTTCCTTCATCTGCTCAATAAACCAGGATTTGATATAGGTCTTTTTGTAAAGCTCACTTATAGTTGCGCCCTTCCTTAAGGCCTCATACATCATGAACTGTCGCTCGCTCGAGGGCTCGGTCAACAGATCCATTAATTCCTTAAGAGATTTGTCATGAAAATCCTTTGCAAATCCAAGCCCATAGCGACCATTCTCAAGGGAGCGGATCGACTTCTGGAAGGCCTCTTTATAGGTCTTTCCTATGCTCATCACCTCACCAACTGCCCTCATCTGGGTGCCAAGCCTGTCGATGGCGCCTTCAAATTTCTCAAAGCCCCACCTGGCAAACTTTACCACAACGTATTGTCCTGAAGGCGTATATTTATCCAGGGTACCTTCCCGCCAGTAAGGGATCTCGTCCAGGGTCATGCCCGCCGCTAGAAGTGTAGAGATGCGGGCAATAGGGAACCCTGTAGCCTTTGATGCAAGGGCTGAAGAACGTGAAGTCCGCGGATTTATCTCAATGACAACGAGACGGCCTGAGTCTGGATCATGGGCAAACTGGATATTGGTGCCGCCTATCACCTGGATTGCCTCTACAATTTTATATGAATAGTCCTGCATCCGCATCTGCAATTCGGGTTCTATGGTAAGCATGGGCGCTGTACAGTAAGAGTCGCCGGTATGGACCCCCATTGCATCAACGTTTTCTATAAAACAGACAGTGATCATCTGGTTCTTTTTATCGCGTACCACCTCAAGCTCAAGTTCCTCCCAGCCCAGTACTGATTCCTCCACCAGAATCTGGCCGATAAGACTGGCCGAGAGGCCACGGCTTGCCACGGTCCTGAGCTCTTCAACATTATAAACCAGACCACCGCCTGTACCGCCCATGGTATAGGCAGGCCTGATAACCACTGGGTAGCCAAGGTCTTGCGCGATTTTTTCTGCTTCCTCGACGCTAAAAGCCGGCGCACTCTTAGGCATCTCTATGTCCAGCCTCTCCATGGTAGCCTTGAACTCAATGCGGTCCTCACCTCGCTTGATGGCATCCACTGCCACACCAATGATCTTGACACCATATTTTTCAAGGACTCCCTTTTTGGCCAACTCTGAGGAAAGGTTGAGTCCGGATTGCCCACCAAGGTTGGGTAAAAGGGCATCTGGCCGCTCCTTTGCAATAATCTTCTCCATGGTCTCCACATTAAGCGGCTCGATGTAGGTGAAATCAGCCATGCCCGGATCGGTCATAATGGTTGCGGGATTAGAATTGACCAAAACGATCTCATAACCGAGTGCCCTTAATGCCTTGCAGGCCTGGGTACCAGAATAGTCAAACTCACAGGCCTGGCCTATAATGATAGGGCCGGAGCCGATAATCATAATCTTATGGATATCGGCGCGTTTGGGCATTGTTTACCCCCTTATACATAATTAAAACATACAATCTTTAGAAAATTATATTGCCGTGGAAAACACTACAAAGACAAAAAATTATCAAGCGGTTTCCAAATAGGCGGAGAATCTCTATCAAATATTTCCGACCTTAGCCTAAATCTCTCGTGGGACAACAAAATATCCCTATTGCAGAAGGAGTGAGGTAGAACAGAATGAAAAAAGGGATCTCTCCTAATAAGGTTAATTTAACAATACCGATTAAAATGGCTTCTAAAATCATAATGACCAATGCCTTGTCTGACAGTTAGCCATCCAACATTTTTGCCTTTTGAATATTCAGTTGATGAAGAGATTTTTTGTGGAAAAATTTGGATCGCTCGTCAGGTTAACTCCCAGACGCCTTAAACCTGCTTCATCGCCAGGTGTCGGGATGTGCGTTATGTGGACCTCACAGCCCCGAAGTTCTTTTAATTTCTCAATAGCTAATTGAGCAGCAGAATTTGTCGTTGCACTGATACCGAGGGCAATCAGGGTTTCTTCCAGGTCCAGGCTAACGGTTTTCTCATTCAGGATTTCCGTCTTAAGATTCTTAACTGAATCCGTTATGTTGGAAGGCAACAACTTTATTTTAGGGGGAATTTCCGCCAAGTACTTTATGGCATGCAAAATAAGGCTAGATGCTGCGTGCATGAGAGGGGAGTTGTTGCCGGCAACTATAGTGCCGTCTCTTAATTCTATGGCTGCCCCACAATAAATGCCTTCATTGCCTTTATCTGTCTCCTGTGCCTCTCTGGCGGCCTGGCGTGCCGGTTCAACTACACTCCTGTACTCTGGTTCGAGATGAAAATCCCGGATAAAAAGCTCTACCCTCTGAACGGTTTCCTTGTCAGCAAAACCCATCACATATTCACACTGGTATCGAAAATACCGCCTGATAATTTCCTGCTTGGCTGCCTCTCTTGTGGCATTGTCATCAGTAATGGCAAAACCAGCTCGATTCACCCCCATATCTGTCGGTGATCTATAAAATGTTTCGCCCCCTGTTATTTTTCCTAATATTCTTTTGAGAACAGGGAATATGCCAACATCACGATTATAGTTTATAGCTGTCTGATTGTATGATTCCAGATGAAAAGGATCGATGAGATTAAAGTCTTTGATATCCGCAGTTGCTGCCTCATACGCTACATTAACAGGATGCTTAAGCGGCAGATTCCATATAGGAAAGGTCTCGAATTTAGCATATCCCGACTTAACCCCTTTCCCGTAGTCATGGTATAATTGCGAAAGGCATGTGGCTAACTTGCCGCTGCCGGGACCGGGGCCTGTGACAATAACCAGGGGCTTTTCCGTCTTGATATAGGTATTTGCCCCGTAGCCTTCATCGCTGACAATCAATTCCACGTCTGTTGGATACCCTTTTGTGAAACGATGTGTATAGACTTTTATATTTCTTCTTTCTAATTTATTTTTGAACAATGTGGCGGCTGGTTGGTTATCAAAACGGTTTATTATCACACCCAGCACATCTATTCCCCATCCTCTCAGGTCGTCGATCAGTTTAAGGGCGTCAGAATCATAGGTAATGCCAAAGTCCGCCCTTATTTTCTTTCTTTCAATATCACCAGCATAAATGCAAAGTAGGATATCTGCCTTGTCTTTCAATTGCTGTAAAAGCCTCATTTTTACATTCGGATCATACCCCGGCAGAACCCTCGAAGCATGATAATCATACAGGAGCTTACCCCCAAATTCAAGATACAGTTTGTTGTCAAACATTTGAACCCTTTCGAGGATCGCAGATGTTTGTTCTCTTATGTATCGCTCATTGTCAAAGGCTATTATTCTTGCCATGTTTCCCTTGTCTGTTGATTATTTTCCCTTCATGAAAGAAGGCCTTTGTCTTTAATATTCAATAGCTACTGCGTCTTCATGATCCTGATTGGGCTTCATATCATTTGATTAAGCCTATATGCCATTAAAAACCCACCTTTCTTTATGAGAAAGGGGGTCTTGGTATTCAGATCATCGTGTCTCTCTTGCCAGGTTAACGAATTATTGTGAAATTTTAAGAAAAACTATCAAAGAATATATTTTTAGTCAAGGGGCTGACTTGGGAGGAAATTCGATGGGCACTTTCTGGCTGTAGTCCAATTTTTTCTTTCCTTCCAGCAGGGCCAGAAGCAAACCTTCTTCGCGACAGCGTCCCTCATGTGGGCATTTTTTTCGAGTTTTTTCAAAAAAGCAGAGTGGCGCAAAACAATTAAATACGTTGGAATCTACACTATATCTACTCCCCTCTAACTCTCCTCTTGCCGAATAAAAATCTCTATTGTAATTTACACTCTTTTTCATTCGCAGAATTTCCTTGATCAAAGCCAAATCAGAACATCCATCAAATTGGGGGCATGAAGAACAGTGCTCGTAGAATTTGAGTGGTGTTTGACAACCGAACTCCTTAACATGAATTGTTTTTGGTTTTCTGCTGCCCATAGTGTCTCCTTTCATATTTGGTTGCTTAGGGCGGTGCGCATTTCTCATGGAGACTTTTTAAAACCTTAGGATTTATACTATGCAGCTCCCATGAGCCATTCAGGTGTTTTATCTTCCAGGGCCTTGTAACCAAAAGTGACACAGGCCGTTTTGCAACACCCACAGCCTATGCAATTTTCTGTATCTACGTAAATGGAGTCCTTTTGTTCCTTAATAGCCTGTACCGCACAAACCCTAAGTGCGTAACAATCCTTGCAGTTATGTCTACAAATAATGTTGAGCATTTTAGCCTCCTTCCGTTCGATAGATTATCCTAAGATTCTGTCGACCTGTTCCTGGTCTGACTCCATTACATAGGCAATCCCAGACACATCGGCCGCCTCTCTGGTTAGTGCTAATAAATCATGGCGGTCAATATATTTAAGGGCAAATTTCCTTGCGCCTGCCATGAGTTGCTGCAAACCTTGCCGTAGACGATCAAGGTATGAGTACATACCAATGGCCCCAGCTGGAAGCGTGGAGAAGTCTTTCCCAAATCGCTCTTTTAGCGGTGCGCCAACGGCAAAAAGCCTTAGGTACCCTTCTTCGATATCTTGGCCTTTCAAGTTCATTTTTTCTGACATTAATTTGCCATGGGTCTTCCCTACCATAGCAGCGGTCATTATGGCCCGCCCGAGACAAATGGCTTTGACATAGGGTGCGGCCAGGGCCAAGGCCTTAAAAATGTGATCCTCCAATGAAAGCCCACCAGCAATCGCAATGGGAGGAATATAGGCCCCCTTTGCCTTAAGGCGTTCACACATCTGATACGCGAGACTCTCTAGTTGAACAGTTGGTATGCCCCACTCATTCATCATTCTCCAGGGGCTCATACCTGTTCCGCCACCTGCACCGTCAATGGTCAACAAATCTATTTTTGCATCGGAGGAGTATTTTATGGCACGGGCCAGATCGGCGGGGCGGTAGGCACCAGTCTTCAGAGTCACGTACTTAGCGCCAGTGTTGCGAAGATGTTGGATGCTCTGATAAAAAGAGTCCTCGTTCACCATACCAAGCCTTGAGTGTCTTTCAAATTCAGAGATCCCCCCAGCCTTAAAGGCAGTCTGGACTGTCGGATTTGTGGGATCAGGAAGCACGATATAACCGCGCTTTTTGAGCTGTAAGGCCCTCTCTAAGCTTGGTAATTTAACCTCGCCTCCTATGTTCTTAGCGCCCTGGCCCCATTTCAGCTCGAATATCTCCACACCCAGTTTTTCGATGACGTACTCGGGGACCCCAAGCCTATAGTCTTCCACATTAGCCTGAACAATAATCCCGCCTTTGCCATTGTACCATCTCTTAAATGCCTTGATCCGGCGTTCCATTTCAGGCGATTTAACAATTTTGCCGTTCTTGAATTCTGCCTGTGGATCCATGCCGCATATATTTTCACCAGCCACAACGATGACGCCAGAGATGGCTGCACCCACAGCGATGTCTTCCCAGTTGATCCGACCAATTTCAGTAGAACCTAAAGCTCCTGTAAACACAGGGAAATCCATCTTGATGCCGTTATCAGCTCCTAAAGCTGTGGTACAGTCCACTGCCGGAAATGTCGCGATGTCGGAGTCAGCCTCTATACCAACAGCCCCAACGCATGTTCCCTGGATGTTGAAATAGGAGAAATCTACCGGGTAATCTTTATCAGCTCCTGCGGTGATTTTGCCGAAGGGTTGAGGATAGATCATCTCACGCCCTTTTAGAGCAGAGCGCCCCACCTCACAGGGGCCCTCACAACCATCCAGGCAGGTGGCGCAGATGCCGGAAGTAGGTGCTGGCTCAACACGGTTCGTGCTAACGGTTGCAGCACTACGATTTGGTTTGCTAAACGACATAATTAAACCCTCCCTTCGTTAATTAGTACCTATTGAAAAAACTAAAAAACAAAAATCCACAGGCTACACTTTGGTAGGCTGTGGACCTCATCGTCTGATTCAGTAATACGCCGCTGTATTACTGGTATTAAAATGTAGGTCCTTTATATCAGCAAATAAATCTTTTATCAAGTGCTTTTTACATATTTTTACCCCAGCTATATATCCTGGAGGATGATAATCGTCTCACGGAAAACCCTGGATTATAGCGACTCAGCTTATCCTAAGAAACAAATAGCACTATGACTCTGAGGGTCAGCCACAACTCTCGCATATGCCCCGTCAGCTATCTTCGGGACGTCAATGACGTGCACCACATTTTCAAACTCGCCACTTTCTGGCAACAAATCAGTCAAAATATTTGTAGAGCCTTTAAAAAACAGATTGTTAAACATGGTCTCAGGGTCATCAGGATAAACTGGTAAGTAAATGATTTGGCCTTCCACGAGATCCTGAAAAAAGTGCGTCCCATAAGATACTTCGGGAACATGGCCAGAATCTTCGCGAGCAATTTCAACAAGAACCGCCGTATTGTCAATATCTGCGTAGCTCACATTGACACCAAGGTCAATGTTACCACTGCCCCACCTGCCTGGACCCATCATCAAGAATTTACCGGCCACAAGGCGTCGATGCCCATTGAGGCGCCCTACTACCCGCCCCACTGACCTTTTAAGCTCCATTGATGTGATTTCAGCATAACGTCGAGGGTCTATGTAAATAATATGCTGGATTCTACTGACCACTCCGCCACTTATAACCCTCTTAGCCTTAAAGAGTGTGCGCTCCTGGGGAATATTATCAGGCACCTTTGCAGGGCCCGAGAGCCCTGGGAGCCATAACGGCCTGCATTGTAGTAAATTGACTCTGACAGTACCTCCAGGATCCACAGACGCAGTAAACTCCGTGTCTACTGGGTGACCGTAAGCCCTGTCCAGCCTCTCCAGCATATTTCCCGTAATTTCGACGAAATTTGTACCGCTGATGAGTATGTTAAAGGTCAGCACGAGTTTTTCTCTCGAATCTGGGTGGATCATGGTGTAGGGATCATGCAAGTATCCATCTTTCATTATGGACACAAGCAAGTGAGTATTTGGATAGTTATCTTTGGAAAGTACCTCAGCTGTTGGCAGAGTAACGAATTTGTTTGTCTTAAGGTCAAGAAGGTCTATTTCGTGTTGAGAATACTTCGCTATTTCCATACCAACCTCAGGCCTGAGTTGGGGATGGCTAACCGCAATCATTCTTGGGTAG
>Ga0209427_10001517_pt1 | contig 26806 bp, 23 predicted proteins | sample DeeMarSWOR136_30_FD_187465 | JGI IMG/M metagenome (GOLD analysis project Ga0209427, IMG submission 187465) | Marine sediment microbial communities from White Oak River estuary, North Carolina - WOR-1-36_30 (SPAdes) (version 2) | ecosystem: Environmental > Aquatic > Marine > Intertidal zone >...
GCTCATTCCACCACGGGATTCTCAGGCGCTCAAACAAGCTCTATTGCGCACTCTAGGTAATCCCGTGGAGCGGATGAGAATGTTGCAGAAAAGCCAGGATACTCTCGCCAAGTTCAGCCCTCAGAGGATGGCAGAGCAGACTGAAGCCCTGATCTGTGCCGTAGTGCAGGAGCATGAGACATGAATAGATTGCCAGACGTCCAGTAGAATGGATTATCTTGCCTGAACGCTTTTCGCTCAAGCACATGATAAGTGAAACAACGACCCAATTGGCGCAAACGGCCTGGGAGACGCGAAGATGATTGGCCTCTTAGCCATCGGCAACGACACCACTATCGCTTTGCCGGCTAGCGAAGTGGTAGGCGATACCCATCAGCGGCAGTTAGCGTACGCCTCCATCCTCACAACTTACCATTTGATCACCAAATCACCTTTCAAACGAGTACCAAGCTGTATCCAACTGGCGGATAATTTCTGGGTCTATCCATGTGGGCGATGGAATATGCCTCACTACCTGCTCACTTCTGTCTTGACTGGCTGGCGGATTGTCCAGAAGCGCAGCGTACAGGTCGTGTCTACCCAGGATCCCTTCCTCACTGGGCTGGTCGGCTATCTGATTGCCCGGCGATTTGGATTGCCTCTCAGCTTGCAATTCGCGGCTGATATGATAAATAACCCTTTCTGGCTGCGAGAGAAACGCGTTTATCCCTTGCTCAACCGGCTAGCCCATTGGTTGATCCCGCGGGCGAGTAGTTTCCGTGTGGTCAGTGAGCAAGAGAGACAAAAGTTGATCCGCATGGGGGTAGCGCCCAACCGAATCTGGAACCTGGGATGGATTACCGACTTCTCGAGATTTCTACAAGCGGATGGCAAGGCATTACGCTCCAAGTTACTTGGTTCCCCTCGCCAACGTATGGTGCTTTATGTGGGTCGCCTAGCTCCCCAGAAGGACATTCCTACCCTGCTTCACGCTTTCGCGTTGGTAGTGTCCCAATTTGCAGAGAGCCTGCTGGTATTAGCAGGAGGTGGACCACTGGAATCGGCTCTGCGCCGCCAAGTCGCCGACATGGGACTAGACTCGCATGTCCATTTTGCTGGTATGATACCCTACGGGCAAATCCCGGCTTACTTCGCTGCTGCGGATATCTTTGCGCTTTCTTCGGTGTACGAGGGTAATGCCCGGGTGTTAGCCGAAGCGGCAGCTTCAGCCACACCGGCTGTTAGTACAGATGTCAGTGGGGCCAGAGACACAATCATCAATGGGGAAACGGGCTTTATTGTTCCCGTTGGAGACTATGAGGCCATGGCTGACCGGCTGAAGGCATTATTGAGCCACTCGGAAACAGCCACCCAGATGGGAGAGCAAGCCCGTCAGCATATATTGAGCCTGTGCAAAACGGAACGGCTACTCGCGGGATTCCGAGGTTTATGGGAGGCAACGGCGCAGATGAAGGGAACTAAACATTGAGGAGACACGTGTAGAATGCTGACGCCGTTGTTTCAGATGATTAAGAAATTGACCTTATCCATGCCTGAATCAACGGGCCGCGCCAAGGTATGCCTATGCGGCTAAAGGTGGCAGACGGGTGAGAAAGCTCGTCTATGTTCTACCGACATACGATACGGAAACGCCAGAGCACATGTTCCATATCTACGGTTTCCTGGAAGCGGTTGCGAAGCATCTCGATGTACTACTCATCATTGAGCGTACGTGCGGTGAGCCTGGCTTTCACAACATGAGCGTGTATCGGCGTCACATACACATGCCCTTGCTCAGAGCAGTGGAGGTTCTGGTAGTCATGCTGGGGGCACGCCTGCGCGGCTACAAGCGATTCTACACACATTACTCTATATCTGGCGCCATTCTGTCCGCTCTCGTCACACGTGTTCTGGGAGGTGTTTCCTACTACTGGAATTGCGGTCATCCGATGGATTTCGTACCTGCGCGTGTGGGCAGTCTATCCGACCTACGAACCAAACTCCGCAACCAGTATCTTCTAGGCCTAACTCTACGCTTGGTGGATCATTTAGTCACTGGCACGGAAACAATGGCCCGTTGGTACAGTGAAAACTATGGTATCCCGCTCTCCAGCACTCGCGTCATGTCCAATTGGGTGGATTTGAGCCGCTTCGTCACCCTGCCGGGCAAGTCTGCCTTGCGGCTACAGCTCGGATGGCCTGTAGACAAGAAAGTTGTGCTGTTCTTGCACCGCCTAGCAGAGCGCAAGGGAGCGCATTACGTTGTGCCCATTGCTCAGAAAGTGTTGACCCAACATCCAGGCCTGGCTTCAGAGTTGCTCTTTGTTGTGGCTGGCGATGGGCCGTACAGAGAGAATCTGGAGAACGAGATCCAAAACGCGGGGCTTAGAGAGCATTTCCGGCTTGTGGGCTGGGTGCCCAACCGGGAAGCGGTCAAGTACTTTGCTGCAGCCGATGTGTACATGATGCCATCCACGGAAGAAGGGTTCCCGCGGACACTTTTGGAAACCATGGCTGCCGGGTGCCCCTTCACAGCCACAGATGTGGGAGGAGTCAGAGACATCCTTACGCCGACCCAAGCCCGTTTCGTGGTAGCTGAAGGAGACTGGGTAGCTATGGCTGCTGCCTTGGTCCGCTTGCTGACCGACAATGTTCTACGAGATGAGTTGGCCCGTGATGGCCGTGCGAATGTGGAACGTTACTCACAGGGCAGGGTACTGCAGACCTTTGCGTCATTGATATCCGAATAGCAGGTGCAACGGGGGTTGCCTATGACCCATTCTGGATATGTACGCTCACAGCCAAGGGCAGAAGTCACTGCCTCACTTTACAGTACCCGGTATGCACTTGAGGTGTTCGACCGAGGCTCTTGCAAACGCATTCTCGATCTTGGCTGTGGAGAAGCTTTCTTCGAGGAAAGCTACCCACAGCGGTTCGTTGGAATAGACATAGACATCGTCAGATTGATTCAAGCTCACAAGCGGGGAGTGAGAAACCTGATCCTCGGTAACGCCGAGACCTTGCCCTTTGTAGCCGCGTCCTTCGATGGAGTACTGCTTAAGGACGTGCTGGAACACTTTTATCTCGAAGAGGCCTTTCGCGTGTTGCAAGAAGTATCTCGCATATTGAAGACAGATGGCACGCTGGTTGTCACAACGACGAAGGATACCCAATCCTTCTGGGACAAGCCTGATCACGTGCGACCCTACTCCAACAAGTGGGTCCGCAGGGTACTGGTGCAGGAGCTTGGCAAGTACGAACTGATTGCAGCCAGGGAGCTTTCAGGGGGCATTCGTGGCTTTGGGAAGCTGCACTTGGAGTGGCTGGCACACGCTCTTGCTGACCAGTTCGGCATCCGCAATACGCACGGCATTATCGCCCTGAGAAAGATCTAGGAGAATAGGAATGCTTATGTCTGAACGCTGTTTAGTAACCGGCGTAGCCGGGTTTATTGGATCACACCTAGCTGAACGGCTTTTGCAAGAGAGCTATGAGGTCATTGGTGTGGATTGTCTCAGCGACTACTATCCACGTGAGGTCAAGGAAGCCAACCTGTTGGCATTGCGGGGACAGGTGCATTTCCAGTCTGCAGAGATCAATCTATGCTCGGCAGACCTGAGGCCCCTTCTGGACGGTGTGGACTTTGTGTTTCATCAAGCGGCTCAGCCTGGCGTGCGTGCCAGTTGGGGAGAGAGTTTCCGCATCTATCTGGAAGACAATGTGCTGGCTACTCAGCGTTTGCTGGAAGCCTGCAAGGGCAGTGGAGTGCGCCGATTCGTCTATGCTTCCTCCTCATCCATCTACGGTGACACTACGGATTTGCCCATCGAGGAGAGCAGTCCAGCACGCCCTATCTCTCCCTACGGCGTGACCAAGCTTGCCGGAGAGCACCTGTGTTATCTGTATCGTGCCAATTTCGGACTGCCGACAGTGGCTTTGCGCTATTTCACCGTGTACGGCCCACGCCAGCGGCCAGACATGGCATTCCATCGGTTCATCGCTGCCATTCACCGCGGACAAGCCATAACCATCTACGGCGACGGGGAACAGACTAGAGACTTTACTTTTGTCGCAGATGCTGTCGAGGCGAATATTCGCGTACTTGGTATGAAGACACCTCAGGACTGGCATGTTTGGAACATTGGCGGCGGCTCCCGTGCCAGCGTGAACGAAGTCATCAAGCTACTGGAGCAAATCATGGGACGAGAAGCCATCCTGAACTACACGTCCCCACAGCATGGTGACGTCCGGCACACATGGGCTGACACTAGCGCCGCAAGACGGGATCTGGGCTTTGTAGCAAGTACAACTCTTGAAGAGGGACTGAGAGAACAAGTCGCCTGGCAGATGAACAAGGAGCGTGACTCCTGGCAACACCGAAGTTAGAATCGCGCTAGCGAGAAGACCGCTCCGATTGCCGGTAGTTAAGTATGACTGAGCCTTCTTTGGACCTTCTGAGAACAGCGGACAGAGATGAGCATGCCTGGCCTGCGTCAAGAACATGGTGAGGGAAAAGCGATGACTCTGTGGGAGCGGATTCTTCAGGGAGTGACTGCTTTTTCGCTGGAGACCATCATTGGCACTGTTGCTGCTGTGCTGGGAGCCAGGCTAGTTTTCCAGTACCTGCCGATTGCTGACTATGGCCAGTTAGCTTTATTTCTCTCTTTTTACGCCACTGGTAGAGTGTTCCTGAGCTTTGACCTGGGTAGGATCCTGATAGCCGAGATTGCGCGCGCTCGAGGCACCGGAGAACTCGGTTGGGCTCGCTTCCTTATCAGCCGCTTCTCGATGTTCTCACTCACCATGGGCACTCTGCTCCTGTTCCTCTTCGTAGGCATAGGCGTACGGCAAGGAGAAATGCTGTTGTGGAGTGCTATGGGGGTCTACCTATGGCTCACAGCACTGAACACTTCAGCCCGTGCCCTCTTACATGGTACCACACGCTACCGGCGGCTGGCAGCCCAATCTATCACTGCTAGTCTGGGCTTGCTGACCGTACGGGCGACGTTGCCCTGGTGGTGGTCGGGGGAACGGTTATCCGGAGTGGCTCTGACTTACCCTCTGATGGAGCTGGCGACCGCGTTGGCCTCTGTCTACCTGGCACGGGCTGCGTGGTTGGAGCTCAAGGAATCATCCACAACAGCGTACAACTACAGGAATCTTCTGTCCCTCTTTGCACAAAAAGGTGTCTATGCTACACTGAGCATCCCGGTCCAGAAGTTGGCCAGCCAGCTGCCAATATGGTTCCTGAACGCCATGGTGGGAGATGTGGGAGTAGGCGCCTTTGCAGCAGCTGATCGGGCCTATCACCTCATTTTCACCTTCTTCGCCTCAACAGAGACAACACTTTTCCCCTTGGTTTCCGAGTTGGCCCACATTGACACAGAGCGACTACGGGTTGCCCTGCGCCAAGCGCAAAAATACACTTTCTGGCTGGGCCTGATTGTAGCAGTAGTAGGCAACGCAACTGCATCATGGGTTATGTTATTGATAGCGGGAGAACAATATGCGAGAGCAATACCCCTCTTGCGCTTATTGCTATGGGGGCTTCTGCTTCATGCCTTCTCCCAGTCGCAAAGACCTATCTTCTACGCTATTGGAAAGCAAAAATGGTTATTCGTCACCTCGCTACTTAGTACAGCAATCGAATGTGCACTGCTGTTTATCGGTATTGGCCTCGTGGGCACAATCGGCGCTGCATGGGGTGTTCTATTGAGAAGCTGCGCGTTTGTTACCATAGGATATATACTGATCCGCCGCCTGGCCCCGGGCCTGTGGATTGACCCTCGTGGAATCCTAAAGGTGGAAGAGTTTGATCTTCGGTTATGGCGAGGGCTCTGGGGGAGAAGATGATAGTGAGGAGCAACACACGCGTGATGACCGCCATAGCTGGGACCAGCCACACGGATAGGTAAGAGGGTACAATGGATGTAATAAAAGCACTCAAAGACCTCATTCCCAGGACAAGCTTCCCTAGGCGCACCATTATACGAGCCATTGACATATATCGGCACCATCGTACCGATTGCTATGTCATATCACACCCTAAGTGTGGCAGAACGTGGCTCATGGTAATGCTCGCCAAAGCTTTCGCAGTCCACTTCAATGATCCGCGAGACATAGTATGGGACCCTAGAGATGTGATCTGTGCAGTCGGCCGGAAATGGCCGTACATCCAGTTTACACATGACGGCGTTGATGGTCCCCCAGCTTCTGCAGGGAAGCAGTATTCCGAGAGGAACTACCACCTGTACAGAAAAAAGAGAGTCATCTTTCTGATTCGAGACCCGCGGGACGTACTGGTTTCACACTACTGGCACCTGACCCTTCGCAAGCGACAATTCCATGACAGTCTGAGCGATTTCGTCAAGCACCCCTGGTGGGGAATAGATAGAGTCATCGCATTCATGGAGGGGTGGTATGAACACCGACACCTTCCCGTGGATTTTCTTCTAGTCCGGTATGAAGACCTGCAGCAGGATGCTGCTGCCCAGCTCCGTAGAGTACTGACTTTTGTCAATCTGCCCGACATATCAGACGAGACCATCAGAACTGCCGTGGATTATGCGTCTTTCGAGAATATGCGCAGGATGTCGCTGAACGAATTGGCTGACAACCCGAGATTTGCTATACCAGACCGCGATGCCCCCGAAAGCTTCAAGGTCAGAAAAGGGAAGGTTGGAGGATATACAGACTACCTGTCCACCGCCGACATGGAGTACATCGAAGAGAGAATGCGCCGCGGCCTGCCGGCCGTTTTTGGATATACCCCTTCGAGAGCATAATGATAAGAATCATTAGCGATACTGACCAGCGCATGCCATGATGCCAAGCCGGAACTGAGCCTGGGTCTTCCACGCGCTATCCTTACTTGGTCCCACGACACAACTCACCACAACAGCATCCGAGACGGCTAAACCGTTGCGACTTTAGTGAGAACCCGCAAATGATGGCAAGACAATGGGGGAATGCAATGGCATACGTGCGCCTATCAATCAGCTACCGCCGCGCCATTCTGAACACCTTGTTGCACAAATGGCAGACTCAGGTGCAAGGCACTGTATTGGACGTAGGCGGAATAAAAGGCAACCCCCTGGGCTTTATCTCGGCAGAATCCAATGTACGCAAGTGGCTATATCTAAACATCCGCCCAACCCACGCACCGGATATTGTAGCAGATGGCGCGCACATACCTCTCTCAGCGGAAGCTATTGACACTGTATTGTGCCTAGAGACACTGGAACACGTGCATGATCCACTGCGAGTCATGCGGGAGATGTCACGTGTCTTGCGCCCAGCAGGTAGGTTGCTGCTGAGCGTGCCCTTTCTGTACCGCATTCACTCTGCGCCCAACGACTTCTGGCGCTTCACAGAACACCAAGTTCAGCGCATGGCAAAAGAGGCAGATCTGGAGATCATGCACATAGAGCGTGTGGGGCTGCTGTTCACAGTACTCTGCGACACGACAAAGCAGGCCATCAGCGAGATCCGTTTCCCGCCGCTCCGTTGGTTCACATGGCTTCTATTCCTACCGTTGGCTACGTTTCTGGTTGGCCTGGAGCGGCTGGGCATGGTCAGGCATTCCAAGGTCTTCACTAGCTTCACCACGGGCTACCTGGTACTGGCGACGAAAGCTGAGAAGCCCGGGAATGTGCCCATTCGATCGCAGGCTGCGGAGGAAAGGTGAGCGATAGGAAAGAGAGTCCGAGAGATGTGCATGCCGAACGTCACGAACAACGCAGACGCTATGGCTTCACCCACCGCGTTAGCGACCGTGGCACACAGTTCGCTGCCTGGGTCGGCATAGACGAGCGCGTATTGGACCTAGGTTGTCGCGAGGGCAGCCTGACACAGCACTACGCTGCTGACAATCCTCTGACAGTACAGTGGTATCTTGATGCGCAACCATCGGTGAGAATAGGGGCCAGTGTCCGATTTTCCTGGCCGATATCTATCCTCGATACTACTCAATCGCTGAACTTATCGAGAGTTGTTACTTGGAACCTGTAAGGCCTATCTTTAGACTGGTACCCAGGGAATAGGGGGAATGAAACCGCTACGCGTGCTGGAACTCGTCGCCTCCTCCCGCGGTGGTGGTGCAGTTCACGTGCGCGACCTGATATTGGAGCTGGATCCGACCCGCTTTGCTGCCCAGGTAGCCATGCCGGAGGACGGCGGCAATGTGTGCCGGGAGGAATTTGGCGCTGCTAGCATACCCTTCCACCAAGTGGACATCGCGACGGGCTTCTCCCTGCGAGCATTGCGGCACATCCGCTTTCTCGCCGCTGGCGTAGACATCCTGCATGTGCACGGCGCCCGCGCCGCCTTTTTCGGGCGCCTAGCCGCAATGTCTCTGGGCGAGCGGCGCCCTCGCATCGTTTACACCATCCATGGCTTCGCTGCCCCACACTATCGCCCACCCAAACGCCAGGCGCTGCTCTTCCTGGAACGGTGGTCGGCACGCGTCACCGATACCTGGATCTGCGTCTCCCACGCCGAGAAGGACACCTTGTTAGCCACGGGCATCGTGGATGCAGAGCGTGTCCAGGTCATCTGGAACGGCATTGACCTGACGCGATTCGGCAGCGCTGCTCCGCCACGCCAGGAAGCACAGACCGCAATCGGTTTATCAGCAGATGCCTTTCTCATCACAACAATCTGCCGCCTGTACCGCCCGCGTGACTTTCAGACATTGCTCTACGCGTTCCGACGCGTGCAGGATGCGCTCCCGCATGCGCATCTGCTCATTGTGGGAGACGGGCCCCTCCGTGCTCAAGTTGAACAATGGGTTCAATCGCTGGCACTGCAGAATCACGCCCACCTGCTTGGCATGCGCCGTGATGTGCCACAGATTCTGGCCGCAACGGATGTGTTTGTTCTTTCGTCTAGAGGATGGGAAGGGTTGCCACTGACAGTGCTTGAAGCCATGGCCTCCTCTCTGCCAGTAGTGGCCAGCGATGTTGGCGGCACAGGAGAGGCCGTTATCCATCAAGAGACGGGCTACTTGTTCCCCCCGGGCGATATGGTTGCTCTGGCGGATCATCTTCAGACCTTGGCAAGTGATCCTGCCTTGGCTCAGCGAATGGGACAGCGGGGGCTGGTCCGGGTGAAAGGGTTCTTCACGCTAGAGCGCATGGTGCGTGAGACTACTGCCCGATATGAGCAATTATTGAGCTGATAACTGGACTTCAAGAGACGTTTGGCATCAACTGCCGTGAACGGTGGCCGCAGATGGGCGTGAGAATTCTACACATCTACAAGGACTACTACCCTGTGCTGGGCGGCATGGAAAATCACATCAAGATGCTGGCCGAAGCTTTGGTGCAGCGGGGATATGAAGTCACCGTTCTGGTTACGCACCCCACGACCAAGACACACGTCGAAGAGATCAACGGCGTGCAGGTTATCAAAGCAGGACGGCTGGCAACTGTTGCTTCCGCGCCGCTGAGCTTTGCCCTGCCTGTCATTCTACGCCGACAGCGGCCCGATATCGCCCATCTGCACTTTCCCTATCCCGTTGGCGAATTGTCACAACTCTTATTCGGACGAGCGCCTCATGTGATCATAACCTACCACAGCGACGTGGTACGCCAAAAAGGCTTGCTGCAGCTCTATCGTCCTCTGCTGTGGAAGGTGCTGCGCCAAGCTGATCGGATTATCGCTACCAGTGCCAACTACATCGAATCGTCCCCGTACCTGAGCCAGCTGCGTGAGAAATGCACAGTCATCCCCTTGGGCCTTGAACTCGAGCGCTTTTTGCACACTTCTCCAGAACAGGTGCAGCGCATCAGACACGCATACAGTACACCGTTGCTGCTCTTTGTCGGGAAGCTGCGCTACTACAAGGGATTGCAGTACCTGCTTGCAGCGATGCCAGAGCTACCATGCAAGCTTCTCGTCGTCGGCAGTGGGCCCATGGAGGCCGAGTGGCGCTACTTTGCTGCCTCGTTGGGATTATCAGATAAAGTCATTTTCCTCGGCGAGGTGAGGGATGAGGATCTGCCAGCATACTATCACGCGTGCGACATCTTTGTCCTGCCAGCGAGCGAACGCAGTGAAGCTTTTGGCACAGTGCAAATTGAGGCTATGTCCAGTGGCCGGCCTGTGGTATCTACCGAACTGGGAACGGGCACGTCTTTTGTGAACGTGCATGGCCAAACGGGCCTGGTCGTGCCACCTCGAGACCCAGCAGCCCTTGGCACGGCGATCCTCACACTATTACAGGACGAGCAACGCCGCCGAGAGATGGGATTGCGGGCTCGACAACGGGCTGTGAGCGAGTTCTCTTTGCAAACAATGGTGGACAGGATAACGAGTCTATATAATGAAGTGCTATCTACTTGATTTTTGAGACCAAGTACAGTAAGATTGCTTTGATGAGAGTCCTGATCACGGGAGGGGCTGGTTACATAGGCTCACACTTGGTGGATCGCTTCCTGGTCGAAGGCGCCGCTGTCACAGTGATTGACAATCTGTCCGCCGGCCAACGGTGCAACATCGAGCACAACCTAGAGTCTCCCTATTTCCGCTTCGTAGAAGGGGACGTTCTGGACAGGCGGTTGATGGAGGAACTGGTTCAAGGGCATAATCTGGTGTGCCACCTGGCTGCAGTCGTGGGCGTCCGCCGCGTGTTGGCCGATCCGCTGCAGACCATCCTCCAGAACGTAGGCGGCACTGAGATGGTTCTCGCCTTGGCTCACAAATATGGGCGCTGCGTGTTATTCGCTTCAACGTCCGAGATTTATGGAAAGAGCAGTGAGGTGCCATCCGCGGAAGATGATGACCGTGTGCTTGGCTCAACACGGATTGCGCGCTGGGCCTATTCCACGGGAAAAGCCTTGGACGAGCACCTGTGTCTTGCCTATCATGCGCAAGGGTTGCCGGTATCCATTGTGCGCTACTTCAACTCCTATGGCCCGCGCCTGGACACCAAAGGCTATGCGAGTGTAATCGCTACCTTCATAACCCAGGCTATGGCCAACAAACCGCTGACTGTGCACCACGATGGTCAGCAAACCCGTTGTTTTACCTATATTGATGACACAGTGCGTGGTAGTATGCTGGCAGCTACCACGACGGAAGCCCAGGGCCAGGTACTCAACATCGGTAGCGACGTGGAAACCACCATCCTTGCACTAGCCAGACTTGTTCTGCGTCTGACCAAATCAAGTGCCGAACTAACCTTTGTGCCCTACCACGAAGCCTATGGAGAAGGCTTTGAGGACATACCGCGGCGAGTTCCGGATGTGAGCAAAGCGGAGCGGTTATTGGGCTTCCGGGCAGAGGTGCCTCTGGAAGAGGGACTGCAAAAGACCCTTGCCTGGTTTCGGAACCGCCCTGTCCCACTCTCGGCGTAGAGCCAAAGGGGCACATGAGTACAAAAGACCGGGGTCAGGCTAACATAAGTTACCATCGAGGGAACGGATTGATGCGAACCAAACTGAGCGTGTTTTGTGACAAGGTACTTGAAACGGGATGGCTGCTAGCACTCATCGTCTCGCCCCTGTTCTTCAACGTCTACTCCAGCCGTGTTTTTGAGCCAGACAAGCTATCCGCAGTGCGCTCCATCGCTCTGGTGATGATCGTGGCCTGGCTCATCAAGATCGTGGATGGCAGTGCCTGGGGGCTCAAACCTTCCGATGCACAGAAGGCAGAACCACCCGAAGAAGAGGCAAAGGGACCCAATCTGTGGCAGCGCCTCTCGGGTGTGCCGTTGGTCCTGCCCACAATCTTGCTGGTTAGCGTGTACCTTCTCAGCACCATCCTGTCAGTAGCACCGCGCATAAGCCTGTGGGGCTCCTACATGCGCTTGCAAGGTACGTACACCACCTTTTCTTACATCGTTGTCTTTTTCCTGATGCTGAGCACGATACGTCGCCAAGAGCAGGTAGACCGTTTGTGCAACACTGTCATTCTCACCAGCCTGCCCATTTCCCTCTACGGCATCCTGCAACACTATAACCTGGATTCACTACCGTGGAGTGGCGATGTAACTACGCGCGTGGCTGCAAACATGGGCAATTCCATCTTTGTGGCCGCCTATTTGATCATGGCCACGCCAATCACCTTAGCCAAACTGATTGAGTCGTTCTCGATTCTCCTGAAAGAGGAAGAGGGAACCATTTCGCACGCCTTGCTGGCAGGGTGTTATACGTTTGTAATCAGCGTGCAGGCGATCTGCATCTTCTTCACCCAAAGCCGCGGGCCCTGGCTAGGTCTTCTAGGCGGGCTCTACGCCTTTATGCTCGTAGGGCTCATCTCCCTACGAGGCAGCATCAGCGACCAAAGCCCTTTAAACGTAAGCGATGTATGGAGAGCACTGGCTTTCGCCGTTGGAAGCATCCCAGTGGGCGTTGTGCCTGCCTACGTGTTCTTGGTCGCCCTGAAACGCGGCTGGCGCTGGCTATGGCTCGCCTGGGTGTTTCACACCTTGCTCATCGCGGCATTCCTGATCCTATTCAACCTGCCCAACACACCGCTATCTCCCTTGCGCGAATTGCCATATATCGGCCGCCTGGGCAAGATCTTTGAGCTTGGAGGTGGCACCGGCAAAGTGCGCGTGCTCATCTGGGAAGGGGCCCTTGAGCTGATCAAGGCCAGCCCCCTGCGAACGATTGTGGGCTATGGCCCAGAGACCATGCACGTGGCTTATAACCCGTATTATCCACCTGATTTGGCGCACTATGAGGCGCGGAATGCATCGCCGGATCGCTCGCACAATGAAACATTTGATGCCTTGGTCATCACCGGTGTGATCGGCTTTGTCATTTACATGTTTTTGTTTGGCAGCATATTCTACTACGGCTTAAAATGGCTTGGTTTCATGGAGACGAAGCGTCAGCGCGATCTCTTCCTACTTCTCAGCATCGCCGGAGCGGTTATTGGCGTGCTTCTGCCTAAACTGGCAGAGGGCACTTACCGGCTGTCTGGCGTGGGTTTGCCTGTGGGGTTCATCGCGGGGACATCCCTTTACCTGATGCTTTCGGCAGCACTTTTCTACACCAGACAGCAAGCTAGTGGCGGGCTGAAGAAACAGTTGTTGCTCATTGGATTGTTCTCAGCGATTGTTGCACACTTCATCGAGATCCACTTTGGCATTGCGATTGCTTCAACGCGGGTGCACTTCTGGACCTATGCTGCCGTGTTCATCTTGTTGGGCCTGAACCAGATCCAGGAGGAGCCCGAAGCCGAGGCCGTGCCGGCCGAGCTACAAGCGTTGTCACCACATGATGAGCGCGGCGAACGGCGGAAGAAGCGGCGCGGCAAACGAGCACGCCGCCGCGCAAAGAGGCAGGGGCGTCAGGCAACGGCCGTTACAGCCCGTCAGACCGAGTCCCGCTATCTGTTGGGTAGGGCAGGACAACCGCGTTACTCGCTGACCGCCAAACTGATCACAGGCTCACTGGTGATGGCAGTAGTGCTGTTCACCTTGGGATTCGAGTTCATCGCCAACCCGACAGGAGAGATAGATTCATTGCGCATCATCCAACTCTCGCTGACGACCCGTGCTCCCCGTGGTGACTTCACGCGTTCTTACGGTACGCTTTGGCTACTCCTCCTCACCTGGCTAGTGGGAGGGCTTGTAGTATCAGCTGATGTCGAGCGCACCGCTCCTTCGCGTCAGAAAACCGGTTGGTGGCTTTCCGCATCTGGCATCTACACAGCGGTGACGCTGACCGTCTTCGTCTTTGGCATGGCGATACATACATCACTCATCAAACCTGGCATGGAGATTGCGAATACGATCACCCTCTACTACGCTGCAATAGCTGTTCTCGGTTTGTTCGTTGCGCTGTCCCTTACCTTGCATGTCCAGCTGCCACAACGGCTGTGGCGGACCGCCAACCTGTGGGCTTACCCCCTCCTGATTGGTCTGATCGTCGTGGTTATCTTTGCCACCAACGTCAGCATAGTAAAAGCAGACATCTACTACAAGCAAGGCCTGAAACTGGAAGAGGGACAACGATGGGATAACGCCATTCAGCGCTACAACCTTGCCATTTCCGTAGCACCAGACCAGGATTACTACTATCTCTTCCTTGGCCGTGCGATGATGAGCAAAGCCGGTTCGGTGAGTGCCCTTGACGAGAGAATTCATTGGTTTGAAGAGAGTTTCAAGGCGCTGGATCGTGCACGGCAGTTGAACCCTCTGAACACGGACCACTATGCCAACCTGGGGCGGCTGCACCGTAACTGGGCTGACGTAGCTGCTAGCGCGGAAGAGCGCGCCGAAAAGCTGAATCTGGCGCACGTTCACTATGAGCAGGCGGCAGAGCTTAGCCCCCACAACGCGCAAATCTTTAACGAATGGGCTCTGGTTGATATGTCCAGGGGGGACAATGACGGGGCTCTCGAGAAACTCAACTACTCTCTATCACTGGATCAGCAGTTTGGTTCTACATATGTGATTCTTGGGAACCTCTACGCTGCGCAGGGGAAACTCGCTGAAGCAGCGGATGCTTACCAGCAAGCGCTTCTCCTGGAGCCCAGCAATGCGGAAGCACACAGCGCGTTGGGCTACATCTACTACCAGCAGGGGAATATCACGGATGCTCTGGCCTCAAACCTCGAAGCGGCACGGATAGACCCTTACCTCGCCAGGGCTCACAGTACACTGGGGTTGATCTATTTCCAATTGGGTCGAGTGGAGGAGGCCATAGAGGAGAACCTGAAAGTGCTGCAGGTTTTCCCCAACGACTTGATCAGCCACCGTAATCTAGCCTTACTGTATCAACAACTGGGACGTATAGATGAGGCCATCAACCATGCGCAGATAGCCTTGGAATTCTCACCCGAGGCTGATAGGCCAGCGCTCCAGAATCTAATTGATCAGCTGAAAGCGCAGAAACAGGCCACTCAGCCAGAACAGTAGTAGAAAGGAACCGCGCATGGCACAGTACATGTTGATTCTCGCCAGTGCATTAATCATCGTGATCGGCAGCATGCCGCTGGTGAGGAGGGCTGCTGTACGCTGGGGCTTCATGGACCAGCCCAGCGCCAGAAAGGTGCACACACGCCCAACCCCTCGTCTGGGCGGGGCAGCTATCTATCTGGGTTGCATTGCCGCCTTGCTCGTCTTCAGCGACCGGTTCTATGTCTCGCAGGTGGTCAGTATCCTGGTGGGCGCAACCTTGGTCTCTTTTTTGGGGGTTTGGGACGATCGCCAGGGCCTGCGCCCATTGTTCAAACTGGCTGGGCAGATGCTGGCTACGGTTATCTTGATGATATCTGGCATCCAGGTCGGCTTCTTGCACAACGCCGCGTTGAACCTGGCAGCCACCTTACTTTGGGTGGTGGGTATTACGAATGCCTTGAACCTGCTCGACAACATGGATGGGTTGTCCGGGGGCGTAGCCACAGTAGCCTGCATCTTCTTCTTGCTGTTGGCTGCGATGAGTGGACAGTACCTGGTGGGCAGCCTGGCGGCAGCGCTCCTGGGAGCCTGCCTCGGTTTCCTCTATTACAACCTGAACCCCGCTAGCATCTTCATGGGCGATACTGGCAGTCTCTTTATCGGTTTCGTGCTGGCGGCTTTGGGCATCAAACTGCGCTTCCCTGACAATGTTGCCTTCGTAACCTGGATGATCCCGGTTGTTGTGCTGGGGGTGCCTGTTTTCGATACGGCGCTGGTGGTGATTTCGCGCCTGCGCCGCGGCCTTAACCCTCTGACTTCGCCAGGAAAAGACCACGTTTCGCACCGTCTGGTGGCGATGGGGGCTTCCCAGCGCGAGGCCGTGCTCATGCTTTATCTTGTGTGTTGTGCCTTGGGCGTAGTGGCTATGTTCCTGACGCAAGCCAGTGTGATTGAAGGCTATTTCGTTGGTGGACTGCTGGTGATCGTTGCTGTCTATGCCCTCTGGCGACTGGAGCAGGTGAGGGTCGAATCCACGCCTCTAACGTCAACGTCGTTAGAGACAAAGGGGTAAAAGTGCCTTGGCACTTACGGATCGCATTGAAGACAAGTCAGCCCATATCTGTGTCCTTGGCCTGGGCTACGTAGGATTACCACTAGCCGTGGGCTTGGCTGACGTGGGATACAAAGTGACTGGCTTGGACATCGACGAGGCCAAAGTGAGGGCAATCCGAGGGGGACAGAGCTACATCCTAGATGTCGCTGACCACGACATCGCCAGGCTAGTGGCCGCAGAACAACTCTCGGCTACCACCGACTACGACATCCTGATCGATATGGACGTCGTGCTCATATGTGTACCCACTCCATTCGATGCGATGAAAGCCCCGGATCTGTCGGCCATCGTGGCTGCCGCCACAGGTATTGCAAAGCGACTTCAACCTGGGCAGCTCATTATCCTGCAAAGCACGACCTACCCTGGCACTACCGAGGGCAAAGTACTCCCCATCTTGGAACAGAGCGGGTTGCGGGCCGGCCATGATTTCCACCTTGCTTTTTCGCCCGAGCGCATCAATCCAGGGGACAAAGTGCATCATGTGAGCAACCTACCCAAGGTGGTCGGCGGCCTCACGCCGCAATGCGCCGACCTGGCTCGGCAGCTGCTCGTACAGCTCTCGCCAGGGGTCTACGTCGTGTCTTCACCGCGCGCAGCGGAGATGTCCAAGCTCCTGGAAAACATCTTCCGTAGCGTGAACATTGCCCTGGTCAACGAGCTGGCTTTGTTGTGTGAACGCATGGGCATCGACATATGGGAGGTCATTCAGGCAGCCGCCACCAAGCCCTTTGGTTTCATGCCCTTTTACCCAGGCCCTGGGACGGGTGGACATTGCATACCCGTAGATCCTTACTATCTCTCCTGGAAAGCCCGCGAGTACGATTTCTACACCAAGTTTATCGAGCTGGCTGCTGAGGTCAACCAAAGCATGCCTTATCACGTGATTGAACTGATCAGTGCTGGCCTCAATCACCATAGCAAAGTCCTACGTGATGCCAGAGTCCTGATCCTGGGCGTGGCGTTCAAGAAGGACATAGATGACGCTCGAAACTCACCAGCGGAACGAATCATCGAGCTATTGCTCGAACGCGGAGCGGCGGCCCACTACAACGATCCCTACGTCCCGCGTTTCCACATCGGTCGTAGCGTGTTTTATGAAGAAGAGATACAACTCGCCTCTCAGCCTCTGACAGAGGACCTCCTGCAGGAGAGCGATTGTGTGGTCATTGTGGCTGGTCATAGCTGCTACGACTATGCTTGGATCGCGGCTCATTGTTCTTTGTTGGTGGATACAGTCAATGCCACGAAAGGCATAAAGAGCGCACGTGCTCACATTGTGAGACTGGGTGCGCCTTGGGGAATCGCTCCCTACACTCTGAGTTAATGCGTTCAAGGTGCTGCAATGCTGGCCCTTGTCTGAAACGCATCTGAAGTGACGCTCTTCACCTCACAGGCGACTGCCCTGGGCGACATCCAGCAGGGTACGCGTGAACTGCAAGACTCAAGCAGCCTCAAGATGGGACTGGATATACCTCCGAAGGCCATCCCGCCGCCTTCATCGAGGCAGGCAGAGGAACGGATGGATCTCAAGAAGGACACTCCGTTGCCGGACACGAAGCAGAGTGCCACCAAGCCACCCGTTACGTGGCGCTTGATTGCCCTCTTATTTGCTCTCGGTATCACGGTGCTCATCTTTTTGTGCCGTGACCGGATAGCACAATTCTCCTCTTATGGCTACCTTGGGCTCTTAATCGTGAGCATCGTGGGCAATGCCACGGTTCTCCTGCCAGTGCCCAGCCTCGCCGCCACTTTCCTGGCAGGCGGGATCTTCAACCCGATATTGGCTGGTTTGGTTTCGGGCGCGGGCATGGCTATCGGTGAGTTGAGCGGCTACCTGGCTGGCTACGGGGGCACGGCCATCGTGGAAACAGAAGATGAGAAGAGGTTCCAGTATCTACAAAGCTGGATGCAACGCCATGGGTTCCTGACGATCTTTGTCCTGTCTGTCATACCTAATCCCGTCTTTGACCTAGCCGGCATTGCCGCTGGCATGCTGCATTTCCCAGTCCGGCGTTTCTTGTTAGCTTGTTTCTTGGGCAAAGCGGTAAAGGGGATCGCCTTTGCTTTCGCAGGTGCTCAGTCGCTGCCGTGGCTTGAAAGGTTTCTACACTAGCCGCCTTGTGTTCCAGCACCGCAGGGTACTGCATCGACCTGCCTGTCTCGCCGTGACGTCTCTTGCGTCTAGCGTCCTCGGCGCAGCAGTCAGGTGTTCGCAACCAAACCAAGTACTCATGCGTCTTTAGGATAGAGCGATACTACGGCAACACGACCATAGCACTTGCCTGGGGAGGAAAACATGGGTTCCGGGATCTTGGGTACGCGAGCGACCCTGGTTGCAGATATCAACCTGATTCTACAAATTGTAATCTTGATGATGCTCACCATTGGCGCCTTCCAAGCTAAGAAAGGCAGGCTTGATGTCCACCACAAGCTAATGACCGCCGCAGTTATCATCAATGGCGTGGCGATTATGGCCATCATGAACCCGTCCTTCTTCCGCGTCTTGCCTTTTGCGTTGCGCAATCCCGGGGCTCCGGGCCCAACGGTAATGTGGCCGCACGTCGCAATCGGCACTCTGGCTGAGCTGATGGGCGCCTACGTCATCATCCGGCTGAACCTCGATCCATCAAGGACCTCGCGCTTGGGGAACTTGAAATGGATCATGGTCATCACGTTCCTTCTTTGGATAGCAGCTCTGGCCGTGGGTTTCACAGTGTACTATGTTTGGCACGCATAGTCATAGATCCAATCTGAGACCACTGTCCTAGAACGTCTTCTCCCAGGCAGTGATGGTCGTGAGGAGACCTTCATATCCTCCCAGTGACCGACGCAGTCGTCACGAGTACCCCGCTGGTAGTACCGCTGTTATCCCGAGCTCAAGGAACGGGCCGTCCACCCTGGTCCACTCAAGCTTGGAAGCTCTCCAGAAGTAGCACAGCCATATTGCAGAGATTGACTTTGCGTCTCCTATCTGCTATACTTCTTGTGAAAAAAATCACTCACCCCAGAGTCACTGTTTGAGCCTTCGAGGTGTATCGAAAAACATAGCAGTTATTTGAAACAGCGCCATGTATTGTGGCAGGATGCCAAATGCTTACTATATCTTGTAGCAAAGGCTAACACCGACGGACTTTGGGGATACACTCTTCAGCCCCGTACAGCGCCGTTTGTCGCCTTGTCCTGCTGCAAGTCTCGCCGCAGGCGAGGTCGCCTGGGCAAGGCCCAGTCTTGCGATCTCCTGGGCAAGGAGACAGGGCAAACGGCCCGAACGTGCTGCTACGCGAGGGTGGACGACACCAAAGGAGGATGCGATGGGCTCAGTACCGACTTTTCTCCTGAAGAAGTTGTATGCGAAGGGAAGCCTGAGGAACACTGCCACGGGCTTTGAACTAGCCATCCAGAACACCCTAGCTCCAGGCACCATTGTAGGTCTCGCTCCACTGCAGGTAGATGGCACTGAATATCCACTCGAAAAAACCACGGCAATCTTGCCCGATGGTAACCAACTCTCTGCCACAGATGTTTCTGCGGAGTCACCGGTGCGCTTTCCTATTGGCGACAGGGTAACAATCCAGGTGGAGGGCAAGCCTCTAGTGGCTGGTCTGCACAAACTGGTCATATCCCCAAAGACAAAGGAAGCTGGCATACTAGATATCCTCGCTGAAGATATCATTACCTGAACCGAGTATGGATAGCTGGCAGGAAGCCTGGACTGCTCGTACAGAACATTTTCCGCCGCAGATTGGATTTGCCCGTCCCAACCACACACTAGCCATAAGCCTGACGGGGAACTACTGCACGTTGCACTGCGCGCATTGCGCAGGCCATTATCTCAACGGCATGGTCCCAATCGAAGACGCTGATGCCACTGGCATGACCAGTTGCCTGATATCGGGTGGCTTTGACCGGCGGGGCAGAGTGCCCGTGACCTCGCACATAGCTCGGATAGCGGCACTGCGGCCTGGTCGTGTGTTGAACTGGCACGTCGGCATGATTGACGAAGACGAGATGCGCACCATTGCTCCCTACGTGGATGTCATCTCTTTCGACTTCATGGGGGACGATGAAACGATACGCGAGGTTTACGGCCTTGATTATACCGTAGATGAGTACGTGCACACATATACAATGCTGCGTCGATATGCCAGGGTGGTACCTCACCTGACGCTGGGATTACGCGGCGGCCAGTTTAGCGGAGAGTATCAAGCCCTGCACGCTCTCGAACCGGTTGGTTTGGATGCCCTCGTCGTGCTGGTACTTATCCCAACGCCAGGTACACGCTATGCACGCTGTCAGCCGCCGCCTCTTGCTGAGGTAGCTGACTTTCTGCTAACCGCTCGCTGTACATTACCAGAAATCCCCATTTATCTGGGCTGCATGAGGCCTGGCGGGCGTTACCGACGTGACTTGGACTCGCTGGCTGTGTGGGCTGGGGTGAACAAGATTGTGAATCCCGCATCTTCTGCAGTTCGATTGGCAACAGAACTCGGATTGTTTGTCCAATGGGAGAACGAGTGTTGCGTTACTCAGAGACCCTGACAGCATCAGAGCCACTCGTCCCATCTGGCGCAGGACGAATGGTTGGCGTATCGGCGGGCACCGCTGCGGTCCTGGATCTGCGCCGCATCCGCCAAATCGATGCCCCGACCACTGCGTATCTGATGGTCGGCGAGCGCTGTTGCCATGCTTGTGCCTTCTGTGCTCAGGCACATCACAGCGCAGCAAGATCACGCTTTCTTTCGCGTATTGCATGGCCTCCTTACCCATTGGAGCAGGTGTTGTCTGCCGTGACGCATCACTTTGCGCGGCGTAAGATTGTGCGTTGTTGTCTTCAAGTAACCGTATCGCCTGGTTCGCTGTCCCAAACGCTGACCCTGGCACAGCAACTCCATTCGCTCTCTTCCATACCCATTTGTGCATCCATTGCACTGTCAGACCTGGACAGTGTCCGTGCTCTGCTCGAATGTGGAGTAGAACGCGTCACCCTGGCCTTGGATGCTGCTTGCGAAAGGGTCTACTGTGAAGCAAAAGACGGTAGCTGGCAACGCCAGCTGGACCTGTTGCGCACAGCCGCACGTCTCTTCCCTGGTCATATTGGCACTCACCTTATCGCCGGCCTCGGTGAGACGGAACGAGAGATGGCAACCATCCTTCAGGAGATGGTTGATCGGCAGGTTACCGTTGGCCTGTTCTCCTTTACACCGATTCCTGGTACAGCATGGAGCAACCGGTCGCCGCCGTTGCTGTCATCGTACCGACGTATTCAGGCAGCTCGCTACCTTCTGACAACAGGAGCCTGTCGTATGGAGGGCTTCTGCTTCTCTCCGGAGGGGCAGATTGTGTCCTACGGCCTGAGCCAGGAGAAACTGTACGAGTCGCTGGCGGATGGACGCGCATTTCAGACGGCAGGCTGCCCCGGATGCAACCGTCCCTACTATAACGAACGGCCAGGGAGGGCAATGTATAACTATCCGCGTCCCCTCAATGCAGAGGAGACAGAAGCAGCTGTTTCATACATTATGGCTGAGTTGGCGTTTGCGTAGGCCCTTAGGTTCTGGCAAACCTAAGGGTTTGTACACCCTGAGGAGGAGGGTATGCTCTTTGCCGAATGGCGTTTGATCTTCACCGGGCCTGCAGATGGCTATGTGAACATGGCCATTGACGAAGCGACATTGGTCCTGGTGGGTGAGCAACGCGTGCCGCCGACAGTACGCATCTATCACTGGGATGCGCTGTGCTATACTTTGGGCTACTTGCAAGACACCTCAAATTGGGCTCCCACTGTTCAATCTGGTGAAGTTATGTGCGTACGCCGTTTGACCGGTGGACAAGCTTGCCTCCACGGGGGTGACCTTTCCTACAGCCTCATTGTCTCGATGACGGACACGCTGATTCCATCCAATGTGCTTGCCTCCTACGAACGCATCTCTGCAGGTGTCATCGAGGGCTTGCGTCTCCTGGGCATTGACGCCCGCTATGCCCCGCCAACCGAAGTACAGGCAGACGGGCGCATAATCGCCACGGCGGCGCAGGCCCGACGGCAAGGCGTGCTTCTGCACCAAGGAACCATCTCGCTAGGATCACATGAAGTGGAGAAAGCCCCCGTGCTTCCATGTCGAACCCTGACACCGCTGAGTGATGTCATGGGCGGCGAAATCGACATCAATGATGTTGCAAAGGCCCTGGGTATGGGCTTCAGACGGGCACTTGGCGTGGACCTGAGCCGGAGTGTCCTCTTTGCTAAGGAAAAACGTCTGGCTCGACAGCTTCTACGTGGGAAATACATGCGGCCTGAGTGGACATTTGCGCGCCAGTAGGATCAGATAATCCACATCGGCCTATCGGAGAGATTCAGGTTCACATTCTCGGTACCGCCCAATGGCGGAGAGAACAACCAATAAGGAGGAGTGAAAAATGGTAGAATATGCTAAGGATCGCCGTTATCTGGCCACCCACGAATGGGTGAAACTGGAAGGGGACGAAGCCGTTGCAGGCATCAGCGACTATGCCCAGCATGAGTTAAGCGATGTCGTTTACGTTGAATTGCCGGAGGTGGGCGACACATTCGCCCAGGGCGAGACGTTCGCAGTTGTCGAGTCCGTCAAGGCTGCTTCAGATGTCTATATGCCCATGAGTGGTGAGATTCTGGCCGTCAACGAGGAACTGGAAGACTCACCCCAGCTCGTCAACGAAGGCCCCTTTGGGGCAGGCTGGTTTGTCCGGTTCCGTCCGTCAAAGCCCGAGCAATATGAAGCCCTCATGGATGCTGAAGCCTATGAGAAGCACTGCCAGGAGGAAGCAGAGAAAGGAGGATAGATGTCCTATATCCCCAACACAGATACCGACCGCGCAGAGATGCTGAAAGCTATCGGTGTTGAGAGCGTGGAGGAACTGTTTGACGACGTCCCTGAGGCCCTCGGCTACCCAGACTTGCATCTGCCCCCGCCGGTCTCCGAAACAGAGGTCCTGCGCGAACTGCGGGAAATCAGCGAGTACAACGTAGACCTTGAGCACGCGCCGTGTTTTCTAGGGGCGGGAGCCTATCGCCATTTCGTCCCCAGTGTGGTTGGACATATCATCGGCCGATCGGAGTTTTACACTGCCTACACCCCCTACCAGCCTGAGATCAGTCAGGGCACATTGCAGAGCATCTTCGAGTATCAAAGTATGATCTGCGCTCTGACGGGCATGGACGCGGCCAATGCATCACACTATGATGGAGCCACGGCACTGGCTGAGGCGGTGGTCATGGCCGTGAGCGTAACCCGCGGGAAGCGCCGCAAAATCGTGATGTCAGCGGGTGTACATCCTGAGTACCGGGCCGTTGTCAGAACGTACACCCAGGGTGCGCAGTTGACGGTGATCGGGGACACGACAAGCGCTACGGACATCAGCAGTCTAGCCGAGATGACCGATGCGGATACGGCGTGCGTTATCGTACAAAATCCGAGCTTTCTGGGCTATCTCGAGGAGCCGGACGCTCTGCGTGCGCTGGCTGATGCAGTTCACACTGCAGGCGCATTGCTTGTGGTAAGTGCTGATCCTATCTCACTGGGCCTGTTTGCACCGCCAGGTGATTATGAGGCGGACATTGTCTGTGGGGAGGGTCAGGCACTGGGTGGCGGGCTGAACTTTGGTGGCCCATATCTGGGATACTTTGCCTGCAGGAAGAAGTACCTGCACAAGATGGCTGGTCGAATCGTCGGTCAAACAGTGGATCGACACGGCGAGCGCGGTTTTGTGTTGACACTCTCCGCACGTGAGCAGCACATCCGACGAGAGAAGGCGACCTCAAACATCTGCTCAAACGAGGCGCTCATGGCCCTGGCCGCCGCAGTTTACCTGACAGCCATGGGCAAGACCGGCTTGCGCCAGGTGGCTGAGCTGTGCTACCACAAAGCCCACTATGCAGCTAGGCAATTGTCCACACTGCCGGGATATGAACTCCTGAGCGAGCAACCCTTCTTTAAGGAGTTCCCTTTGAAATGCCCAAGGCCAGTGGAGGAAATCAACGACTACTTGCTCGACGAGTGGGGCATCATCGGCGGCTACGACCTGGGGAGAGATTATCCCGAGCTGGCCAATACTATGCTGGTTTGTGTCACCGAGATGAACACAAAAGAGGAGGCTGATCTCCTAGTTGAGGCGCTCGGCAGTATGGAGGAGGAAGCATGAAAGAGCCACTTATCTATGAAATCAGCTCCCCTGGCCGGATTGGTGTGAACCTACCTGAGTGCGATGTTGAGCAGACTCCATTGCCCGAGGAGTTCCTCCGCGAGGATCTTCCACTTCCGGAGGTGAGCGAAGTGGATCTCGTGCGCCATTACGTACGTCTTTCCCAGCTCAACCACGGGGTGGACAAGGGGTTCTACCCGCTGGGCAGCTGCACGATGAAGTACAACCCCAAGGTTAACGAGGATGTAGCCAAGCTGCCTGGTTTTGTGCACACACACCCTTATCAAGCTCCCTGCGCAGTGCAAGGCAGCCTCTTCCTGATGTACCACTTGCAGGAGTTCCTGCAGGAGATCACCGGTTTCAGCGGGGTGTCTCTGCAGCCCGCCGCCGGAGCACACGGTGAGTTGGCAGGCGTCCTTATGATCCGCGCCTATCATGAATCGCGCGGTGACCACAAACGAACGCGCATGCTGATACCTGATTCGGCGCACGGCACTAACCCGGCTTCAACAACCATGGCTGGGTACGAAACGGTGAAAATCGTTTCCGATGACCGTGGCAACGTGAATTTGGATGGCCTGCGGGCGCATTGTGATGACACCGTGGCCGGGCTGATGCTCACCAACCCGAATACCCTGGGGCTGTTCGAGGAGTACGTGCAAGATATCGCGGGCATGATTCACGAGTGTGGCGGCCTACTGTACGGCGACGGCGCTAACTTGAACGCCATTATGGGCATCGCCAAACCTGCCGAGCTCGGATTTGACGTGATGCACTTTAACCTGCACAAGACTTTCTCCACTCCCCACGGTGGAGGTGGCCCAGGTGCTGGACCGGTGGGTGCTAACGAGATATTGGCCCCCTTCCTGCCGGGGCCCATCGTGGTCATGGAGCGACTGGATGAAAGTTGTGAAGCTGGTGAGGATTGGGAAGAGGAGGCATACTGCTACGATCTGCAGATGCCGGCATCCTCCATCGGGCGGCTGAAAGCGTTCTACGGCAACTTTGGGGTATGTGTGAAAGCCTACACCTACATCCGCATGTTGGGAGCCGCCGGACTGCGCCAGGCTAGCGAAGATGCGGTGCTCAATGCCAACTACCTGTTGAGCCGGTTAAAGGGCATCTACCCCTTGCCCTATGACCGTACTTGCATGCACGAGTTTGTGCTATCTGGTCCCTTGCCGGGCACCATGGATGTGCATACCATCGACATCGCCAAGAGGTTGATGGACTTTGGCTTCCACCCGCCGACGGTTTACTTCCCGCTGATCGTTCCTGAGGCGTTGATGATTGAGCCCACGGAAACGGAGAGCAAGGAGACACTGGACGCCTTCGCCGACGCGCTCATTCAGATTGCCGAGGAAGCAAGGGGGAATCCAGAGCTATTGCACACTGCGCCGCACGTGACGCCCGTCTCGCGCCTGGACGAGGTACAGGCGGCGAGGAAGCCTGTACTGCAGTGTTTGAAGGGCTAGCTTCCAAGACGGTAGGGGCACACGCGAAGGACGCCTTAGATCAAATCGGTGTCGCGAAAGGCTTGCCTGGGTAACCTTAGGCGCCTGACAGTGCGAACAAAGGCCGCGTAGCATGCTGGCCGGAAAGGAGTTTGTCGCCACACCCGAGTGCATCAACAGCGGGGCGCTCGAAGCGAGTTCGGCGAGCTTAATGGTTTGGGCCAGGATTACGCCTGGATGGAAGGGAGACTTTAGAATGAGACTCTTTGGACTAGGTCGCTCACCCAACGTCGAAAAGATGAAGGCCAGAAGGGACCTCCCAGGGCTAGTGAAGGCATTGGGTTACAAGAAGAATCCAGCTGTGCGAGAGGCGGCGACCGAAGCGCTGATAACGATAGGTGAGCCCGCTGTAGAACCACTGGTGTCTGCTCTTGGTTCTCGTGACTCAGACGTATCAGGGGCCGCTGCTGAAGCGCTGGCCGGAATTGGGAGTGCTCGCGCGGTGGATGCGCTCATTGGTGCTCTCAAGAGCAGGGGCATGCGGGAAGCCGCTAGGGGCTTGGGTAGTGCCGGAGCTGTGCGTGGAGTCGAGCCGCTCATCGCTGCTCTTAGGGAAACGAGCATGGTTGAGGCCGCCGAGGCGTTGGGGAGAATAGGCGATGCACGTGCAGTGGAGCCACTTGTCGACGCCCTCACCCACTCCGGTGGGGACGTCCGCCTTGCTGCAGCTATGGCACTGGATAAGCTCGGTTGGGAGCCAGGGACACCTGCAGCCAGAGCGACATACTACGTTGCAAAACAGCAGTGGGACCGTAGCGCTGAGCTTGGTGCGCCTGCAGTGGAGCCACTCATTAACGCCATGCGAGGCCTAGGCGCGGACGTTCGCCGGGTAGCGGCCGTTACATTGGACAAGCTCCGCTGGCAACCGGGCACAAGTGATGCAAGCGCAGCTTACTTCCTGGCTAAGGGCATGTGGGGTAAGTGCGCGGAGATCGGACCTCCGGCGGTGCGACCACTGATCAGTGCTCTGCAAGACCAAGATTCAGCAGTGCAGGGGCCGATCATCGCTACACTCTCACACATCGGGGAACCAGCTGTCGGTCCACTTATTGCTGCGCTGAAGGACACTCGTTTTAGGGAATCAGACCGGGCCAGCATGTCAGTGGCATTGGAGATGATTGGACTGCAGGCTGTGGAGGCACTGATCGCTGCTCTTGGCGACACTCAAGC
>Ga0209427_10001520_pt1 | contig 26780 bp, 27 predicted proteins | sample DeeMarSWOR136_30_FD_187465 | JGI IMG/M metagenome (GOLD analysis project Ga0209427, IMG submission 187465) | Marine sediment microbial communities from White Oak River estuary, North Carolina - WOR-1-36_30 (SPAdes) (version 2) | ecosystem: Environmental > Aquatic > Marine > Intertidal zone >...
CCCATTGGATATTTAATCTCCAACATCTCCCATTTGGTGTGACGGAATGTCTTGCTCGAGAATCCGGGCCAACTGGGTGCTTAATTTTGCCATGCCGATGGGTTTGGTGATATAGCCCTTTATAAGCCTTTTTTTCTCTTCAGCGATACCTGTGGGCCCATCCACATCGTAGCCGGAAATGATGACAATTTTGGCATCCGGGTCATGATCCAACACGCTTTCAGCACACGACAAGCCATCCATCTCAGGCATATTTCTGTCCAGCAGCACCAAATCTGGTCGCCAAGATTTGTATTTCAAAACGGCAGCATCTCCACTATTCACGTAGGCGGCCTGGTAACCCAATCTCTTCAGCAACTCCTCCATGACCTTGCACATATCCTTTTCATCATCCACAATGAGGATCCTCTGGCCGTTCCCTGGTATTATTTCCGTCGATGATACCTGCAGGGCCTTTTCATGAGAGGGAGCAAAGGGGAAATTGAGCTTGAAGGTGGTCCCCTGACCCAAGGCGGAATAGACTTGGATTTCTCCTCCGTGCTCTTTCACAATGCCGTAGGTCGTGGACAGACCCAAACCTGTACCCTTATCCACTTCTTTGGTGGTAAAGAAGGGGTCAAAACATCTTTCCTGGATTTCTTTATCCATCCCACATCCGGTATCAGAAATGATCACCTGCACACAATCGCCTTCTTTCTTGGCCTCAATATGTAATTCACCCCCCTCAGGCATGGCGTCTCTTGCGTTGGTAAACAGGTTCATGAACACCTGGCTCAGCTCTGAGTGGTCCCCTGTGACCGGAAGGAATTCAGGAATATCAAGCTGAATATTTATCATCTTGTCGAAAGATATGCTTATTAACTGATGGGTCTCTCGGATCAGGTCAGCCAGATTGAGGGTAAGATGTTCTTTCTTGGTCTGCCGCCGTGAAAACTGCATCAGGCCTTCGATCAATTGGGCGCCCCGCTCCACATAGGTATTGATTCCACCAGCAACCTCCTGCAATTCAGGGTCGTCCGTATACTTCATTTGAAGCATCTGGCTCTGCATCGAAATCACGGCCAGTATGTTTCTGAAATTGTGGCCCACACCGCTGGCCATGGTTCCAATGGCTTCCATCTTTTGGGCTTGCATCAGTTGGGCCTCTAACTTCTTTTGGGGTGTGATATCTCTTACAAAATTCAGGGTGGCTGACCGCCCTTCCCATGTAATGGGAACCGCATTGATTTGGGCCCACAATTCTTCGCCCCGCTTATCAACGATCCTCAAAGTATAGGTGGTGGGGACCTTCTCTCCTTGTCGCTGCATCTGCTGCCTTTCCTCCAGCAAAGCTCTATCTTCAGGGTGGATCAGGTTCAAGTATTGGACTTGGGATAGCTCTTCTTCAGAGTACCCTAAAACCTCTATGGTCTTCGGATTGGGGAATTTTATTATGCCATCTTGAGCAATAAATATTCCATCATTGGCGTTGTCTACCAAAAGGCGATACTTCTCCTCTGATTCCCGCACCGCCTCTTCGGCCAGCTTCCGTTCTGTAATGTCGTGAACGATGACTGTGGCGCCTTTTGGCGTACCATTCTCATAGAGTATTCTTGAGTTTAAAATCACCCAAATCTTTTTGCCATCCTTCCGTCTTATTTTGTACTCCACAGTGTCTGGGACCTTTTCACCCGCAAAAATTTTGCTCAGTCGTTGCATAAAAAGCTGTTGACTATCTTCCATTAGAATTTCAAGAGGGCTCGTGGAAAGCAATTCTTCCCTTGTATAACCCGTATACTCACACATCACGTCATTCACGCTAATAAACTTTCTGTTTACAAAATCAAGCTCGTAGATGCCAGAAGGGGCATGTTCCACGAGTTGTCTGTATCTCTCTTCACTCTCTCGCAACTCCTTCTCAGCCCGTTTACGCGCCGTGACATCTCGCACAACGCCTCGAAAGCCCACGGGCTCACCACGAGGATCTCTCATTAGACCAGCCGACATCTCAAGGGCCTTTCTGTCCCCGTTTTTGAGAATGATTTCATATTCTTTTATATTCGCAGGCTTTCCTGTGCTATAGATTTCGTGGAAGACTCGATACATCTTCTTTGCCGTCTCAGGCGTCGTATATTCCCTGTTGTTCTTACCCTTCAATTCTGCGGGTGAATAGCCCGTTATTTTGCAGAGCGAGTCATTAAAAAAAGTCATGTTCCCGGCAAGATCCACTTCAAAGTAGCCTTCCGCAATGCTCTGAAGGATACTTCTATACTTCTCCTCGCTCTCCCGAAGCGCCTCCTCTGCATGCTTGTGGTCAGTCCTATCCCTGACAATACCCCGAAAACCGATCCGATGACCTTCAGAATCCCTCAGTAATGATATGGAAAGTTCTATGTATCTCTTTTCTCCCCCTTTTCTGACGATCTCGTGGCCAAATCCTTTGATGGCTTTGCCAGAGGTAAATACTTTGTTGAAAGTTGTATATACTTCCTCTGCGGCCTCCGGGAGCGTATATTTTCGATAACTCGTCCCTATCAATTCATCCTCAGAAATACCGACGATTCCACAGAATGCATCATTAACAAATCTAAAATTTCCGGCAGTATCCGTTTCATAGTAACCATCCTCAATGCTCTCAAGGATCCTTCCATATCTCTCTTCATTCTCCCGCAGTGCTGCCTCAGCCCTTTTATGGGATGTGATGTCCCTGGCAACGCAGGCAATTCCAATAATCTTCCCGTTTCGAACAAAGGGAGTAGCGCTCACTTCACCAAACCTCCTGGTTCCATCCTTAGCAATAAATTCGTAGACCGAGGAAGGTATCCGTTCACCATTCAGGGCACGCATCGCATCGGAGGTTGCCGCTTCTAAATACTCTTCTGCCACAAGGCCCAAATCTAAAAAGGATTCTCCTTTCAGTTCCTCAGGTTTGTACCCTATTATCCTTTGCACTGAGGGGCTTACGCTGAGAATTTTCAGCTCAGGATCAATGGAAAAAATGACGTCCGACACGTTTTCAAAGTGCAGACGATTCGTCTCCTCAGCCTCCCGCAATGTTTTTTGAGCTAGCTTGAGTTCTCCCTGCAATTCTTTGAGTCTTTTCTTCAGTTCTTCATAGGTCGGTTTCTTGGCCATCAGAACCCTTTAATGCAACCTGAACTACCTTATATCCCCACTGGTGGTATAAAGTTTATCCTTAATGCGCTTGAATCTTCACGCTTATTCCATCTTTAAAAGTATATATTATAACATCATTTATATCCGGTGAAAAACCGGGAATTCTTCATATGACTATTCTATTTCCCCCTCCTCTTCACTGGAATGGAGCAGTGCCTGCTCGATGGCTACGGCTGCGGGAATGCTCAGGGCTTTGATCAGCGAAAGATCCTCATTCCGAAAACCAAACGGTATTTTAACGGAGTCAAGGTAAACGACACCTCTTATCTTTGAGCGACTGATCAGCGGTACGCAAAGGACAGACCTGACCTTCATGAGTTCCATGCTCACTGAACGATCGGCTTCGTCTTCCAGATGCGTATCCGGCATTAGGAGTGCCTTTCCCTCTCTTATAACGCGATCCACTACGGTCCGGCTATACATCATAAAGGTGGCATCACTCTGTTCTCTCATCCTGGGTATGACCCTTTCAATGTTTCCTGTTTCATTATCCACCAAAATGATTGCACCCCTATCTATCCTTTTGAGAAGATCAAAAAGGTAGCCCAGCATTTTTTCTGAGATCTCATCCACATTTCTTGATTTCATCAACACATTGGAGACGTTGTAGAACAACTCGATATTTCTCTCAGGACGCATACGCTTCTCTTTTTCAAAGGCGGTATCTCTCTCACCAATTTCCTCTGAGCGGCCAAAGGTATCCAGAAAAGCGAGCACCCTCTCAGAACATTTCTCCCCTATGCAGAGGACGCTTACGCCAATGGCAATGGGGACCCCCTCTTCCACCTCAAATTCAATGCCGGAACGGATCTGTTCTCCAGCCACAAATGTGCCGTTGGTGCTCTTTAAATCCTGGACAAAATATTTTTTCTTTTTCCGGCCTATCCTTAAATGTCGCCGTGAAACCAAAATATCGTTTAGTTGAATGTCGTTATCAGGAGAACGGCCCACATTAATGTTATCCTTCTCAAGCTTGTAAGACTCACCTCGGTCAGGTCCGGTCAAAACATGAACTACAGTCATGGTTTATTATCCCTCTTGCTGGGTCACCAGGGCTCGCTTTATCTTGCAGGCCCACACTTACCACGTGATACCCCCCTTACATCTGGACCCGGCTCAAATGATCTTTATAGACCTCCCAGTTAATGGAAACATTTTCTGGATCTTCAAAAACCGTCTCTAATGATACGGCCATCTCATCATCCCGAAAGAAATAGAAAGGAATAAGTTCTAACATGCCCTGATTGGCAAAGGCCTCAAGATAATTGGCTAAAGCGCCAGGGGACACATCCCTGAATCTAAGAGGGCCTTTCCTGATGGCAACCACAAAGGCATCAGCATCTGCATCCCCAAGTTCGATGGCATGAATAAAGGCCTTCTTTGATCCATATGGATCAATAAGCACTTCCTTCGACCCAGAGTGCTTGCCTTTGGGGCCGCATCCTAGAACGAGCAGGACCAACAGAGCCAGCAGACAAAATTTTTGCATCTTCCCGCCTCCCTATTGTATGTTCCCTAAAAGATCTGTCCTTACCGGCCAAAGCACGCAAGTCCTCCTTTAGACATGGATAAGCTACCTTTCAGATTTCCCCCTTCGCAGGGCTTGTTTGAAAATATTCCATATCAATGACAATTCAGGACAGCCCAGGATCCTACTGGCGGCAAAGTAGATGAATACACCCATACACACAAGCGCCGAAAGACGAAAGACCAGATGCCCGGTGCCAAGTTCTGGATTCGGCACCCAGCCATGGCCATAGGCGTAATAAATACCTACCCCCATGACGATTGAAGCCAATATGCTCTTGCCAACTGACAGGAGTATGGGTGATAGCTCCCATTCAACGATCCTTCTCTTAAGGAAAAAGACAAGCAGAAACAACTGTAGAGAGGACGCCAGCGAAAGGGCTAAAGCGAGCCCTCCATGCCTGAGTGGCCCCATCAGGAGAAGGCTGAGAATCAGGTTGGCCATCAGTGCCACAAAGGCCACCTTTACCGGGGTCTTCGTGTCTTGAAACGCGTAAAATGCTGCAACCATGACTCTGATGCCTGAAAAGGCCCAGAGTCCTAGTGCATAGAAAAGAAGGGCTTCATAGGTCATTGCTGTCGAATCAGGGCCAAAAGCCCCCCTTTCGAAGAAAATCTGTATGATCAACTTCCCCAGAACGATGAGGCCCACCATGGACGGGAGGGTGATAAAAGAGACCATTCTCAGTGCGTGGCCGAGAGTATCCCTAAATGGAGTCAGATCTGCCTGAGCCACCTCTCTCGAGAGAGACGGCAGAGCCGCCGTGCTGATGGCAATAGCGAACACACCGAGAGGAAACTGAACAAGTCGATCCGCATAGTAGAGCCAAGAAACACTGCCTTCAGCCAAAAAAGATGCCAGAAGTGTGCCTATGAACTGGTTGAATTGATAAATAGCAGAGCCAAAAATGGCAGGAACCATGAGCAACCCGATCCTTTTCACTGCCGGATGCTGGGGCATCCAGGCAGGGGCCAGAGAGAGGCCCTTCTTAAGGACCCAAGGAATCTGCAGGACCACCTGGAGTATGCCACCGATAAGGACACCGATGGCCACGCCTACGATGGGCTCAGAAAAATGGGGAGAAATCCATAAGGTCGCTGCAATAATCCCGATATTCAGAAAAATAGGTGCAGCAGCGGGAGCCGCAAAATGTCTCAGGGAATTGAGAACCCCCATAAAAAAGGCTACGAGGCTGATAAGAAAAATATAGGGGAAAGTGATGCGCGTGAGCAAAACAGTGAGGTCGTACCTCATCCCAGAACTACCAAAGCCAAAGGCCTGGATCCTCACGATCCATGGGGCGAAAAGCACGCCCAGGACTGTGACAACCACCAGCAAAACGGAGAGAAGAGTCAGTACCACCTTTGCCAATTGGAACGCGTCTTCCCTTGTTTTCTTACTCAAGTACTCGGTAAAAACGGGGATAAAGGCAATGGTCAGGGAGCCTTCCGCAAAGAGACGCCTAAGCAAATTGGGGATACGGAAGGCGACAAAAAATGCGTCTGTGACAAGTCCGGCGCCAAAAAATCTGGCCACCACGATGTCACGGACAAGGCCAAGGACCCGACTCAGGAAGGTAAAGAATCCCACCGTGCCCGCAGCCTGACTGACCTGTTCCCTCTCAGTGACGGAGATGTCTGAATCGCTCACGGAAAACCTTCAATGCTCTCCTATAGCTTATGCCAAGGTGGGGGCCAGCGAATCCCTGAAAGTAATTAACCTTGACAATGGAAGGAAATTTACTTAAAAAGAGTGCTTTGGTTTATTTTAACAGATTTCACAGGAGGAGTTCAAAGTTTGGCGACCCATAAATCAGCCCTCAAAAGGGCAAGACAGAGCAAAATGAGAAGATTGAGCAACTTAGGTTACAAGACCAAGGTCAAAAGAGCGGTCAAAGAAGTAAGGGCTGCTCTAAGCAATAATTCGGCAGATGAAGCGAGAGAGAATCTTGTCCAGGCCGTTTCCATCATCCAAAAAACCGCCTCCAAGGGTGTCATTCATAAAAACAAGGCCTCCCGCAAGGTATCCCGTCTTGCCCGCCAGGTAAACAAGCTCACATCTTCACAAAGGATGTCAAGCACAGAGAGCGAATAAAAGATTTTCAAGGACTGGCTTGGCGCGTGACCCCGATTTCAGCAAACCATCTGCTCTATAAAGTAGATCTACGCCCCTCTCCAGCTCCTCTGTGGACCAGTATTGTACATGCCTCGCAAAATCTCTGGCCGAAAAGTCTGGCAGGCCCAATTTTTTGGCCACCTCCCTTATCTCTCCCCCCCTTGAGAGTATGGATTTCGTTTGCCACATGATCCTAATCTGCCTGTTCAGCATGCCGAGGATCCGCAGAGGGGCATCCTTCTTGTCTTCCTCTTCCAAGAATCTGTTCAAAACAGCCAAGGATTCATGACAATTCTTTTCTGACACCTTGTTCATGAGTTCAAAAATGGTGTAAACCCGGCTGTGAATGGCAAGCCCTTTCACCTGCTCCACACCCACCATCTCTTCCCCATATCTGAGATTGAGCTTTTCCAGCTCAGCATATAGGTCTCTGAGGCTGTTCCCCACGATCTGATGAAGGTATGCACAGGCCTGACCATCTATCTTCAGCCCCAACTCTCTGGCTGCCCCTCTAATCCACGGTACAACCTGGCTCTCTCGCAGTTTCGTGAAATTGACCGCTCGGCCCTGCTCCTTGATCCGCCTATAGAAGCTTTTCCGGAAATCTGTCTTGGTGGAAATAAAAATCAGGCAGGTCGTGTCAGCAGGTTTTTCAAGGTATGGTAAGAAAGTCTCCAGTTCACGGGTTCTGAAATTCTCTGTCCGTCTCACGATAATCAGCCGGCTTCCGGTCAGGAAAGGGAGAGAAAGGGCCCGATTGATTATTTCTGCCGGATCCGTCTTCTCCCCGGCATAGAAGATTTCCTGATTGAAATCCCTGGCCGATGCAGGGATGAAATCATTGCGAATTCTGTCCAGGACTTTTTCTAACCTGAATTCTTCAGGCCCATAAAAGAGATAAAAGGGTGCCAATTGCCCATTAGCCAGGGATTTAAGGAGATCCTCTGGTAGCAAATCCCCGGCCATCAGAACCTTTCCATGGTCTTAAGAAATATCCTGTTTGCAAGCTCCCGTGCAATGATCTCCAGGGCCAGCCGTTGATTAAACTGGGTGACAAGGGGATCTTCACTCACCTCGAAGATTGCCATCTCTTCCATAGCCTTCTCGTGCCAGATCATCTTGCCTGTCTTCGCGTCCGTCAGTCTCATGTCCAGTTTAAGGATCAGCCTTCGGCTCCTTGTCTCCTCAAAGGTGGTCACAACCCCACTGACCGTTTGCTGCTCAGTTCTATAACTCAGGGGCAGAGATCGGATCTCATATACCCGTCCTGAAAGAACGGCCTGGGCCTGCTCCACGGGCACGAGCTCAACCCTTCCCTGACTTATGAATTTATCCCTGACAACTTTTGTAAAGGATGCCTCAAAGCCTATGTCCGATGACGTACTTTCTATCATGGGTATGGCCAAGCTATCTAGGCTGATACCCATGGGTTCCCCTGTGGCTCGGAAAGAATAACCACAACTCGTGCATATACACCATAAAACGAGCAGGGAAATCCCCAAAAAAAATTGAAAAATTATATACTTATGCTCAATCATTCCAGAAATCATTGCCCTTATCCGAACTCTGTCCGGCGGACGTCATCTGGATCTATGGTCCTGATGAGCTGGATGACTTCCGGACCAGGAACAGGTGTTACGCTGACATCAGGGGCCACCAGAAGATCGAAACCTGTCTTCTCCTTAATCTCATCCACGTCATGTCCGGGATGATAGGACTGGATCTGCATGACGCGGCCTGGATTTTTGAAATTCATCACCCCAAGATTGGATATGACCACCAGTTCGTTCTTCTTGCACTCTTCAGGGCGGGTGTTATATCCCTGGCCCGTCACAAAATCCACCTCCTCAACAAAGACACGACTGCTGTGTCGCGTAACCCAGATGACCACTTTTGGCGTGATAGGCATCAGAAAGGCAGAGGCTGCCCCACCTGGGAGCTGAACCTTGGGACGGTCAATGTCTCCGATCACGCTGAGATTAGTATTTCCATGGCGATCGATTTGTGCGGCGCCCAGAAACATCACATTCAACTCCCCCCGCTGAGCCAGATCAAAGGCCTCGTGCAGCCCAAAGTAGGCCACTGCATTTCGATTCAGCCTGACATCAAAGGATGAGGGATAAATCCTGTCCAGATCAGGGTCCACGCCTTCTGCTCCAGAAATATAGGCCATATCCGGTGCATGGGTCTTCCGGGCAACGCTCATGGCCAGTATGGGCAAGGGGGAAGATACGCCATGCAGGACCGTATCAAAGTTCTGAATCTGCGAGGCCATGGCATAGATCATCAGATCGGATATCTCAATCTCTTCTTTCATGTCCTTTTCCTCTTGTAAACCTGTTCATCCAAATAGTCTTCAAACCGACCCTCGGCTGCTGCTTTGAGGTATTTTTTTATGTGGTCATAGTCCACGTCATAGTAGTTAAAGCAGGAGCATGGATATGCCCCTCCTGGCGTCTCCACCACAGCATCCACAAGGAAGTGGGGAAGGGTTGTGGCCTCGGGCTTTTTCCTGATTTGGCTGTTGGGAATCAGCTCTTCCACGGTCACGACCAACCGCTTTGCCGCTTTGGCTTTGATCACGTCTTCATAAAAGGGGCCCTCTATTCTCACATTGCCATACTCATCACCCTTCTGGGCGTGAATCACCACAACATCCGGCTGAATGGCCCTTACTGCGATCATGGTCTCGCCAGTAAACGGGTCTTTCATCAGCTTCTGGCTCCCTATCACCTCGCTGATCTCCAGCAGATCCGAACCCAGCATGCCCTTCACCGGGAGGGAAGGCAAGCCCATGGCTGCTGCACGAAATCCAGCAATGATCGGCTGACAGGCCCCCTCCTTGGTGGTTATTTCGCCTGACTCCGACTTCTTGCGAAAGTTAGGGGCCATGCCGAAGATCTCAAAAGCCAGCATGCCGGTCCGCACTTTGGCCACACAACCGGCGCCTATCAAGAGATCAAAGTCCATGGCCGGTTCCCGGTCCACCAAGTTCAAGTCTTTCCTCCCCTGGCGTACGAGCTCACGAACAAACTCCATCGGGGCCCTATGAAAGGTGGCTCCCCCAAAAGTGACCAAGTCTCCATCCTGAATGAACTTGGCTGCCTCCTCAAGACTCGTCAATACCTTTTTCATGCCATATCTCCCCTTCCCGGAATGTCAAAATTTCCTTTGCACCTGTTCCGGAACAGGTCCCTGAGTGCTCTAAGTAAATAATCCGGGCCCAAAGGACCCGGCTTTGATTACACCCCCGAAGGGGTGTGAAGTGAGGGCATGCCCCTTTTCGAGAGGCCATAACTCAAAAAAAATTCCACTGGGCTCTTGCACTGGCTTTGCATAGGGCGGACCGGCCAGTTCTTCTATGCTGTGATGATCACACCACCACATTGACCAACTTATTCTGAACCACGATCACCCTTTTGATCGGTTTTTCACCCACATGGCGCTGGACTTTTTTATCCTTGAGGGCCTCAGCCTCGATTTCCTCCTGGTTGAAAGAGGTGGGCACCTCTATCCTGCTTCTCACCTTGCCATTCACCTGGATGACGACAAGCCTTTTTTCCACTTCAAGCGCTTCATGCTTGTACTCGGGCCAGGGGACATTCAACAGACTTTCTCCGTGACCCAGCGTTCGCCAGCATTCTTCGGTGATATGGGGTACCACCGGGGAAAGGAGAACGACGGTTGCCTCCACGGCCTCTCTCAACACAGGACAGGCCAAATCTCCTTTGTCCTGAGCGCCATTCAAATATTTGTTCACTTCATTGACCAACTCCATCACCGCGCTTATGGCCGTATTAAAGTGAAAACGATCTTCAATATCATTGGTTACCTTTTTGATGGTTTGATGGGTTTTCCGGTGAAGATCCTTCAGTTCGCCGGTCAGGGGCTCCTTGCCATCATAGGAAGAAACCTCTGAAATCTTTTCCACGTTATCCCACACGAGCCGCCAGACCCGATTTAAGAACCTAAAGGATCCCTCCACGCCCTGCTCGCTCCACTCCAAGTCCCGTTCAGGCGGGGAAGCAAAAAGACAGAACATGCGGACCGTATCGGCCCCATAACGGTCTATGAGTTCTTCGGGGTCCACCACATTCCTCAGGGCTTTTGACATCTTTACCGTATTGCCAACCATGATTTCGGAATCGCAATGCACGCATCGGTTATCCTTGACTTCATTGGGATAGAGAAATCCATGTTTAGGGCATTTTTGCGTCTCTTTGCAGACCATGCCCTGGGTCAATAGCTTCGTGAAGGGTTCGGCTACCTTGAGATATCCGAAATCCCGCAATACCCGGGTGTAAAAGCGAGAATAGAGGAGATGAAGGATGGCATGCTCTATTCCCCCTATGTACTGGTCCACCGGCATCCAGTAATCCACTCTCTTCGGGTCGACGGGGCCCTGATCATAATCGGGAGACGCATAGCGATCAAAATACCAGGAAGATTCCACAAAGGTGTCCATTGTGTCTGTCTCTCTCCTGGCAGGTCCCTTGCACTTGGGACAGGCGCTTTTATAAAAGGAGGGCTCAAAGGGAAGCGGTGAGCCCCCGTTGGGTCTCATCTCGAGATCAAGGGGGAGAACCACGGGAAGATCCTCCTCGGGCACAGCTACTGTTCCGCACTTGTCACAGTAGACAATAGGAATCGGCGCCCCCCAGTACCTCTGTCTCGAAATGTTCCAGTCCCTCAACCTGAAGTTTACCGTTTTGTAGCCCATCCCCTTTGATTCCAGGTATTCAGCGATGCTGTCCAAAGCAGCCAAGTTGCGCTGCCCATTAAAGGGGCCCGAATTGACCAGGATACCCTCTCCTTCATAGGCCTCGGTCATGGTCTCCTCACTCAGTGGGTCGCCTGGTCCCTGTATGACTACCCTGAGACGCAGATCATACTTCTTGGCAAACTCGAAATCCCTCTGATCATGGGTCGGTACGGCCATGATGGCCCCAGTCCCATAATCGAAGAGCACGAAGTTGGCCACATATATGGGAATTCTTTCCTGAGTGACGGGATTGAGACAATACCTACCCGTAAAAATACCCTCCTTTACCGTGAAGTCGGCTGCTCGGATGTAGCTATCCACTTTCAAGGTCCGCTCAATAAAGGCGAGCACCTCCTTTTCTTGAGGCTGCCCCTGAATAAGTTCCTTGATCATGGGGTGCTCGGGTGCAAAACACATGAAGGTGGCCCCGTACACGGTGTCCTGCCTTGTGGTGTATACTTCGATGACCTCCTCGGAATCCACGATGGGGAAACGGATGATGGCCCCGAAACTCTTCCCGATCCAGTTCTTTTGCATGGTCAGAACACGCTCGGGCCACCCGGGAAGCCTGTCACATTGTTCCAGGATTTCCTCGGCATAATCTGTCGTCTTGAAAAACCAGCTATCCATCTCCTTGAGTTTGACCTCCTGGTCTGTGTGCCGCCAGCAGCACCCGTTTTCGACCTGCTCTTTGGCCAAAACCGTCTGACAGCTCTCACACCAGTTCACGTATGTTCTTTTCTTATAGGCCAGGCCCTTTTCATACATTTTTAGAAAGATCAGTTGTTCCCAGAGATAGTATTCCGGGTCACAAGTGGCCAATTCGCGGTCCCAGTCGTAGCTGAAACCCATCCTCTTGAGTTGAGTCTTCATGGATCTTATATTCCGGTAAGTCCATTTGGCGGGATGGGTCTTATTCTCAATGGCTGCGTTTTCTGCGGGGAGTCCAAAGGCGTCCCACCCCATAGGATGAAGGACATTTTTTCCACGCATCCTCTTGTACCGAGCCACCACGTCACCAATGGTGTAATTCCTCACGTGACCCATATGGATCTTCCCCGAAGGATAAGGGAACATCTCGAGCAGATAATACTTCTCCTTCGCAGGGTCTTCCACAACCTTGAAAAGGCCTTCCTTTTCCCAGTAAGCCTGCCATCTCTCTTCCAGTTCCGTTGGATTGTATTTCATGGTTTTCACTGCCTTTTCAGGTGGTATTGGTTTGGTTCTCTCCCTCAAGGTCAATCACGACAGAGAAATCAGCTTGCAAATCAAAGTATTCCCTCAGTCTTCCCGCTACAGGGCCCAGGCTTTCATCTGTGCAGTTCTCAACCGAAAAAATGATTTTTAGTGTAAAATCAGGGTCTCCCCTGTGATGCTGAAAAAAGGGATGGGCCACCTGGCGTGCGCACATCTCTAGATGAAAAGCATGTTCCTCTTCGGAACCCTCAAGAACGGGTATATGGATACCAAATTCCCTGATTTCCATCTTATGGAAAGTGGTACCCACCTCTCTAATATGGCTCACTAGGAGCTTTTCGTCATAATCCGAGCTATCTCCCAGTCCTTTCAGCAAAATTTTTTCTGCTCTGATCGCATCCTGGGAGGCGAGAAGAACGGTCTCCCCTCTGCTGCCCGTCCAAAATCCCTTCTCTTGCAAGTCGGACAAGAATCTCGCCATTTTTTCATTGAGCCCGGAAAGCGCTCCGTCCGTCAAATCGGGGCCTTGAAAAACAAGGGCTGCCACAGCTTCACACCAGAGACTCTCTAAGGGACGATCAGAAAATCGTAAATCAAGTTTCATTACCTTTCAAATCATTCTTTTCCAGGGCATCTTCCTGTTTCAGGTTATTGTAGATGTTATCCAGCACGCCGTTGATAAAACTTCCGGAATCGTCCGTTCCGTATATCTTGCCAAGTTCAACCGCTTCGTCAATGGAAACCTTAGGGGGTATATCTTTCATGGCCAAGATTTCAAATGCGCCCAATCGCAAGATCGTTCTATCGACCCTTGACATCCTTTCCAGTCGCCAGTGCTCTGAGGCACGGCTGATCAATCGATCAATTTCTATTCTATGGGCACAAACGCCTAAAACCAGTTGTTTGGAAAAAGATCTGATGGATTTGGGGGAGCCGAAGTTTTCACAGATAAGCTGGAATACTTCCTCGGGATCCCCGGGAGTAAACTCCAGATGAAAAAGAACCTTTATGGCCAATTCTCTGGCCCGACGTCTTGAACCCATTTTTTATCTTGGAAACGGTCCGAGAAGATCAACGGGAGAGGTGAAGGCTGGTGGCGGTTTTAAACGAAGGGTGAATTATCCCAGCTCTTTGAAGAGATTCACCATCTCCATGGCTGCCATGGCAGCATCCCAGCCCTTATTCCCCGCTTTCGTACCGGCCCTTTCTATGGCCTGTTCCAGACTGTCTGTGGTCAGTATGCCAAAGGTGACTGGGGTCTTGGTTTTAAGGGCCACTGTGGCAATTCCCTTGGATACTTCTGCCGCCACGTACTCAAAGTGGGGCGTTGCCCCCCTGATCACAGCGCCCAGGCAAATAACAGCGTCGTATTGCCCTCCCTCCGCAAGTTTTTGTGCGGCGAGTGGTATCTCGAAGCTCCCTGGGACTTTAATCAGAGAGATTTGCTGGTCGTCGGCCCCGTGACGGTTCAGGGCGTCCAAAGCGCCTTCCACCAGCTTTCCACTGATAAATTCGTTAAACCTGCTGACAACGATGGCAAAACGGAAACCCTCTGCCGAAATCTTACCTTCCAGAATCTTGGGCATAAGAACCCCCTTCTTTCAATTTAGTGCTGCACAGGATGCAATCTGCCATTTACAGCTGGAGACCTGGAGCAACTGAAGTCCAAAAAAAGACGCTTATTCCTTCACACCCACCTTCATCAGGTGACCCAGCTTTTGGCACTTGGTCAAGAGATAATTCATATTCTCGGGTCTGGGCTCCGATTCAATGGGCACCCGGTCGGCCACCTCCAGTCCATAGCCCTCCAATCCAATAATCTTTTTGGGGTTATTGGTCATCAATCTCATTTTTCTAACACCTAGTGCAACGAGTATCTGAGCACCCACCCCGTAATCCCTCAGGTCTGCCTCAAAACCCAGCTCTTCGTTGGCCTCTACGGTATCTCTTCCATTATCCTGCAAAGCATACGCCTTCAGCTTATTGGCTAGGCCTATTCCTCTGCCCTCCTGTTGCATATACAAGATAACTCCAAGCCCTTCCTTTTGCACCAGTTCCATCGCCTTTTGCAGCTGCGCTCCACAGTCACACCGAAAAGATCCAAAAACATCCCCTGTAAGACATTGGGAATGAACCCTCACGAGTATCTCTTTCTCTGAGTCAATTTGGCCTTTCACCAGGGCCAAATGTTCATAATCATCTATGTCGTTCACAAAGGCGATGGCCCTAAAATTTCCAAAAGGGGTGGGCAATACGGTCTCGGCAGCTTGGTGAACAAAACTCTCCTTTCTCATCCGATAAGCAATGATATCCGCGACTGTGGCAATTCTGAGATCATGCTTCTCCGCGAACTTCTCCAGATCTGGCAGGCGCGCCATGGTACCATCGTCATTCATAATTTCACAGATGACCCCCGCAGGCTTCAGGCCGGCGAGACGGGCCAGATCCACGGATCCCTCCGTCTGACCCGTCCGGAAAAGAACCCCCCCGCGTCGCGCCCTCAAGGGAAAGACGTGGCCAGGCTGGACCAGGTCTTCAGGCCGGGCATCATCAGCCACAGCGGTGCGTATGGTATGTGCCCTATCCGCAGCAGAAATGCCCGTTGTAACCCCATGCCGGGCCTCCACAGAGATGGTGAATGCGGTCTTGAAAGGGGAACGATTATCATAGACCATCAACGGAAGATTCAATTGTTCCACGATCTCTGGGGCTAAAGAGAGGCAGATAAGTCCGCGCCCATATTTGGCCATGAAGTTGATGGCCTCTGGGGTCACTTTTTCGGCAGCCATGGTCAGATCGCCCTCGTTTTCCCGATTCTCATCGTCAACGAGAATGATCATCTTCCCCGCTTTAAGGTCCTGCAAGACGTCTTCAATTTTTGATATGGGCATCTTAGTTATTCACCAAATCCATATTTTCTTAACATTTCCTCGTTGATTGGAGAGGATCCTTTATGTTCTGGAGATAATTTCTCTTTTCGAAGGAACTTCTCCACGTATTTTCCTATCATATCTGTTTCTACATTTACCAGGTCGCCCACCCTTTTTTTTAAAATAGTGGTTTCCCGAGCGGTGTGTGGAACAATATTAACTTCAAAATAGGTATTTTGGCAATCATTTATGGTCAGACTTATGCCTTCCACGGCTATGGATCCCTTTTCAATGGTATACCTTGCCAGGGCCCCGTCAATCCCTATCCTGAGGAGCCAGGATCTCTCCTTTTGCTCCATTTTCAAAATCTTGCCCACACCATCCACATGACCAGATACCAAATGGCCTCCCAAACGGTCTCCCAAGCGGAGGGCCCTTTCCAAATTCACTTCATCGCCCGGCTTTAGCTGGGCCATGGTACTCCGGGACATGGTCTCACCACTCACATCCATAGACAAGGCCTCTCCCTGTATGCCAGTAATGGAAAGGCACACCCCATTCACAGAAATGCTGTCCCCCTCTAGAGAATCGGACATGTCAAATTGAGGCAGAATGATTAGCTTCATATCCTCCCGTACACGGTGGATCTCCTTAACAGCACCTATTCCTTCCACTAATCCTGTAAACATTTGGCCTCGTCCGTTGTTAGTCGTCTGTCGTCCGTCGTCAAATACTCGAAACGACTTCGTTTATGTGTGTGCGTGGCAAACTGGATTTTTCCAATCTTGTAGTCCTATGATCACTGCCGAATCGAGAAACAACGATCCACGGACAACGGACTACGGAGACGCCTGGGTATTTAGTACTCCGGGTAACCTCTAACCAAAATATCATCCCCAAATCGTCTCACCTTGACATCCCTAAGTCTGAGAGCGCCGTTCATCTTCCGGGGGCCGGGTCCTGAAGCCATGGGGATGCCGTCATTTCCACCCAGGATTCTGGGTGCCTTGAAAATATAGAACTTATCAACCAATTTTTCCCGAATCATGGAACCCATGATGGCTGCACCACCCTCCACCAGAAGAGAGGTGATGTCCATACCTCCTAAGATATCCATCAATGCGGCGAGATCAATCCTGCCCTCTTTTGTTGGGCAGGTGAGATTCTTAACCCCATTTCTTTCTAATCGCCGGAGGCGCTCAGGTGAAACATCCGTGCCAACAGCGACAAGCGTCGGGGCAGAGGAGTCGCGGTTCAGCACTTTTGCTTCATCAGGAATTCTAAGGTTTGTATCTACAATAATCCGAACAGGATCCCTGCCCTTGCCTCTTTTGAGACGGGTGGTCAAGCTGGGGTCATCAGTTAATACAGTTCCCACACCCACCAGAATCCCGTCCAACTTATCCCTCAGGCGGTGAACAAACTGCCGAGATTTCTCATTGGTTATCCAGCGAGAATGACCCGTTGCCGTGGCCGTCCATCCGTCCATGGTGAGGGCCGATTTGGCAACCACAAAGGGACGACCCGTTGCAGCAAACTTCAAAAAGGCCTCATTGAGTTGACGGCACTTCGACTCCAGGATCCCGGTCCTGACTTCAACGCCCTTTTCGCTCAGAAATTCACACCCGCCACCTGAAACCTTTGGATTCGGATCTTTCATCCCAACCACCAGTTTCTTGATTCCACTGTTGAGGATGGCCTTAGTGCAAGGTGGCGTTCTTCCATAATGATTGCATGGTTCTAAGGTCACATAGAGTGTGTCATTCTCCTTTCCTCTTCCCCCTATCTTTGCCAGGGCCTCTATCTCCGCATGGCCGGACCCGGCTCTCTTGTGGTAACCGGATGCAATGATCTTACCATCGCGAACAATGACTGCCCCGACGACCGGGTTGGGCGATGTTCGCCCCAAGCCCTTCCTGGCCTGACGCAGAGCCTCGCCCATAAATTTCTCGTCTAACACACTCAATGACAATAAAACTCTTATGCTGTCTTCAGGTTTGTTGAGGGTTTTGTAAAAGCACGTGACGTTTCTTTGGGATGAGCAATGTGGTGCGCACAATGGGAATAAGTGCAGAAGGGATGGATCCTGGTTGCGAGTTTCACGCGTCGAGCATGCAGAGGGACCATGGGTACCCTTTGAAGAAATGATTGCTAGGGTTTTTCCTTTTCCCTTCTGGACTTGAGTATCTCTTCCAGTTCCGCCATGAATTCATTGATATCTTTAAATTGCCTGTAGACAGAGGCAAACCGGACATAGGCCACCTCGTCCCATTCCTTTAATTTCTTTATGACCCTCTCCCCGATATCTTTACTGTCAATCTCCTTGTGTCCGATTTCCTGGAAGTAGAGCTCCAGGGAGTCAACAAACTCCTCAATCTGGTTGATACTAACGGGCAACTTCTGGCATGCCTTCTTCATCCCCCCTATAATCTTCTCCCGATTAAAAGGCTCGCGCCTCCCATCTTTCTTGATCACCATAGGGAGCACTTCTTCCAGCTTTTCATAGGTGGTAAACCGTCTCTCGCATGCGATACATTCCCGCCGTCTCCTGATCATCCTGCCATCTTTGCTCAATCGGGAATCTATGACCTTATTATCTATCTTAGAACAGTATGGGCATTTCATAAGCACAACCTCGAGACTTCAAGACCAGCTTCGGCGAACATCTGGTCGGAGAGTGGATCATCATACCCCTCCTCGTAATATATCTTCTTAATCCCCGCGTTGATGATCATTTTGGAACAGATTACGCAGGGCTTGTTCGTACAGTAAAGGGTTGCTCCTTTTATGGCAATACCATGATAGGCAGCCTGAATGATCACATTCTGTTCCGCATGGAGCCCCCGGCAGAGTTCGTGCCTCGTACCAGAGGGAATGGAAGAATCCTCCCTCAAGCAGCCCACCTCCGCACAATGTTTCAGGCCTGCAGGGGCCCCATTATAGCCTGTAGCCAAAATCCTTTTGTCCTTCACCAGGATAGCACCCACGCCTCTTCGGAGGCAAGTGCTTCTTTTGGCTACCATTTTGGTTATCGCCATGAAGTACTCAGGCCAGGAAGGCCTGGGTGGAGCAGCGCCCTCTTTATCTCTCTGTGAATGCAATGCGATCTTTTCGCTCATGATTTCGTTTAATTACCTAAAGTTAGGGATTAAGAAATTCGTAGATTGGAAATCGGGCACAGAGTTCACCCACCGCAGATCGTGCATCCCGTAGCTTATCTTCGTTTGCGGAATTTTCCAACACTCCCTTGATCAGTTCGGCAATAATCTTCATCTCCGATTCTTTCATTCCCCGGGTCGTGATCGCCGGCGTGCCTATTCTCAGACCGCTGGTCACCTTGGGACCCCGCTTGTCAAAGGGAACCGTGTTCTTGTTCACAGCAATGCCCGCCTTACCAAGGGCACTTTCCGCCTTAAGGCCCGTAATGCCCTTTGAAGTCAAATCCATGAGGATCAAATGATTATCGGTGCCTCCGGATACCAGATCAAAACCACATCCTTCCAGTTCCCCAGCCAATACGCTCGCATTGGTCACCACCTGCCGCTGATAATCCCTAAATTCCTGCCTCAAGGCCTCTCCAAAAGACACTGCCTTGGCGGCTATAATATGCATGAGGGGCCCACCCTGGATGCCTGGGAAAACACCCCTATCCATGGTCGGGCCGTGTTTCTCCTCGGTCAGTATAAGACCACCGCGCGGCCCCCTGAGGGTCTTATGGGTCGTGGAGGTTATGAATTCTGCACAACCCACCGGAGAAGGATGTAAATCGGTGGCCACCAATCCCGCAATGTGTGCCATGTCAGCCATCAAAAAGGCGCCAACCCCATCGGATATCTCTTTGAACTTATGGAAGTCTATGACCCTGGGATACGCACTCGCTCCCGCTATAATCATCTTAGGTTTGTAACTCTCAGCCAGATCATGGACCTGGTCATAATCTATGCGGTGCGTTTTTGGGTCCACCCCGTATGATACGGCCTTGTATAGCATCCCTGAAAAACTGACAGAGCTGCCGTGGGTCAAATGCCCGCCATGATAGAGATCCATACCCAGTATGGTATCTCCAGGTTTTAAGAAGGAGAGGTAGATGGCCATGTTTGCCTGGGAACCGGAATGGGGCTGCACATTCACATATTCCGCCCCAAATAGCTTTTTGGCCCTGTCAATGGCCAGTTTTTCCACGATGTCCACATATTCGCAGCCACCGTAATACCTCTTGTCTGGATATCCTTCCGCATACTTGTTGGTCATCACATTGGCCTGCGCCTCAATGACGGCACGCGAAGCATAATTTTCCGAGGCAATCATGACCAGAGTATGTTTTTCCCGATCAATTTCCGCACGAATCGCCTCGGCCACCTCGGAATCCAGTCTTTGCAAATCTATCTCCAAGCTAACTCCCCCAGCCATGGGTCTGAACTGTCTTTAAGAGAGTTCCGGGTCCACCCTGGGTCGAGACAGTGTCGCCATTCGATAAAGCCGTCGTTCCCCGCCGAAGACGTCGGGATCTTCGACCGGGCGAGCCTGACAATGTGGGGCGAGACCCTTGGCTCGACAGGCTCAAGGTCCTGAGCAGGATCGACCCTTCGACATAGCTCAGGGTCGATGCTGAGCAATGTGGAAGCATCGAAGGGCTCACCACCCTGAGCGACGTCCAAGGGGAATCCAGGAAAACCAGGGAAAAATCAAAACATTCTGGATCCACCGCCGCTATCGGCGGTAGATGACGAATCGTGACACAGCCTCTTCAGGGGAGGGGTGAGGGATGACCATTCGGCAACTCTCGACCGCTCTTTATGGCTCAAAAGCCTTAAAAAGCAAAGTGGCGTTGGTGCCTCCAAATCCGAATGAGTTGGATATGGCTGCTCTCACCTTGGCCTTTCTGGCCTCGTTGGGGACATAATCCAGGTCGCATACGGGGTCAGGCGTCTCATAGTTTATGGTGGGAGGCATGATGCCATGCTTTACGGTCAAAACCGTATATGCGGCCTCAATGCCCCCTGCTCCCCCAAGGAGGTGTCCAGTCATGGATTTGGTAGAGCTTATGGCCAGTTTATAGGCATGCTCTCCGAAGACAGCCTTCACGGCCTTGTTCTCTGATTCGTCATTGAGCTTTGTGGATGTCCCATGCGCATTAATATAATCAATGTCTTCAGGCTTGAGCCCCGCATCCTCTATGGCCATGGACATGCAACTGATGGCTCCACCCCCATCAGGTTCCGGTGCAGATACATGGTAAGCATCCCCAGAGAGGCCATAGCCGGCGACCTCGGCATAGATGTGGGCTCCCCTCTCCAAGGCATGATTCATTTCTTCCAGGATTAATATCCCTGCGCCCTCTCCCATGACAAATCCGTCCCTATCCAGATCAAAGGGACGGGAGGCCTTCTCAGGTTCATCATTTCGCGTGGAGAGGGCCCGCATCGAGCAGAAACCACCCAGGGCCAAGGGGGTCACCACCGCCTCTGAACCTCCTGTAATCATTGCATCGGCTGTCCCTTCACGGATCTGCTTGAAGGATTCTCCGACAGCATGGCTGCTCGCTGCACAGGCAGTCTCTATGGATAAGTTGGGACCCTTTGCCCCGTACTCTATGGCAATCTGTCCGGGTGCCATATTGGCAATCATGCCAGGAATGAAAAAGGGACTGATGCGACGAGGCCCTTTTTCTAAGAGCACCTTGTGATAGTGCTCAAGCATTGTCAGGCCGCCTAGGCCGGATCCCGTTATGCATCCAACTCGCTCTCGGTTCTTAGAATCAATTTTCAGTCCAGAATCTTCCATGGCCATCCTTGCCGATGCCACGGCGTAGTGGACAAAAATATCAAATCTCCTTACCTGCTGCTTATCCATGAAGTCTTCGGACTTGAAATCCAGGACTTCACCGGCGATTTGGGAGGAAAATTGAGATGCATCGAATTTTGTTATGGGGCCTATGCCAGACTTACCGGCGCACACCATCTCCCAGTTTTTCTCAATACCGGTACCAAGAGGGGTCACCATTCCAAGTCCTGTTACTACGACCCTCCTGCTCATTTTACCTCACTCCTTTTTCCAACCGGCCTTTCATTGCAACGGCCTTGGAATTACGATTTGCCCGAGGCCTTTTTGATGTAATCTAAGGCATCTTTGACGGTGGCGATTTTTTCTGCGTCCTCGTCAGGGATGGAGATATCGAACTCCTCCTCCATGGCCATAATTAATTCCACTTGGTCCAGAGAGTCTGCTCCCAAATCATCCACAAAAGAAGCTTCGGGAACCACGTCTTCTGCAGATACATTCAACTGCTCGCAGATAATTTCTTTCACTTTTTCCTCAACATCCGCCATGAACCTTTACCTCCTCATTATTATTCGATTTCTTTCAATTTCTAAAAACCCCATCTCCGGCGTCGCGCTGCGTGCCAACCGTTAGAGGATTCTCCAAGGATCATTTTCCTTCTGGGTTATCCAACGGGGCAAGGCATCGTGGTATGGCTAATCGGGCGGATCATTCGCTAAGTGATTCGGTTCGCAAATACTGTGAGATATTCCAGATAGCACAACAAAAAATTATTGCTCACTCAGCAATTAGTCCTGAGGGCTTCGACTGAGCCATTCGGCCTTGAGCGGCTCGACCCGAGGACTCGGAGTGAGTCTCAGTCGAACTCCTCGCCGAAAGGTCTCACGGTCGACAGGTTCAGCCGAAGTCTGAATAAGTTCTTATCAAACTTATGAAACGAAGGACTAAGGTTTGACCTTGCCAAATCATGCCTGAGTATCTTCATGCCATGTTTGGCTCTCCAGCTTCTTCGCGCTCGCCTTTACGAACCAGACCCTGAGGCAGGTCCACTTCCAAGCCTTGGCTCTGGAGATTTTGCCAAGGCACAGGACACGCAGGGTTTTTGTGGAAAAGTCTATTTTATCACATGAACATTCCTCCATTCACATGAACGGTCTGTCCTGTGATGTAGCCAGCGGCAGATGAACAGAGCCAGTACACCGCCTCTGCCACATCCTCAGGTTGCCCTATTCTGCCCAAAGGAATCTGCCGCAAGAATGATTCTTTCACTTTCTCAGATAGGGAAGCAGTCATTTCTGTGTCGATAAAACCGGGGGCCACCGCATTCACGGTGATTCCTCTTGCCGCTACCTCTCGGGCTACTGTTTTGGTAAATCCTATGATTCCCGCCTTGGAAGCAGCATAGTTGGCTTGTCCAACGTTCCCGATCAGTCCCACCACAGAGGTTATATTGACGATACGGCCGCCTCTTTGCTTGATCATCGGGCGGATGACGGCATGGGTACAGTTAAAAACGCTCTTTAGATTAACCTGCATCACCGCATCCCAGTCATCTTCAGACATCCTCATCACCAGGGTATCTCGCGTAATCCCTGCATTGTTCACCAGCACATCCACTCTCTCATATCTGGAAAGGATGTCTTGAAATAGGACCTCCACATCCCCATATGCGGAAACATCCACTTTATGGCTTTCGGCCTCAGCACCCCTCTCTGTCAGCAAATTCATGGTGTCTTTGGATGCCGATTCATCGGGGTCATAGTGCACAATAACGACCTTGGCCTTCTCTTCGGCAAATCTTAAGGCCACTGCTCGTCCAATGCCTCTAGATCCCCCGGTGATAGCCACCACCCTGCCCGAATTATCCATTCTCCTCCTTAAATACGCTCGCTTGCCGTTTCTTGCCCCAACCCCAAGATTGCGTCGCGCGTATTTACACCCGCTGCTCTCGGAGCCTTATCCATCCTGTGGCGTCCACGGCAACTTTCACCCTAAGTCTCCTCTGTCTTGACGATGGTCTTACCCTTATAGGCGCCACAGTGGGGGCAAACATGATGGGGTAATGCGGGTTCATGGCATTGGGGGCAAAGGGAGATGTTGGGCATCTTGACATGATCATGAGATCGCCGCATGTCCCGTCTCGATCTGGATTTTTTCCTTTTTGGTACGGCCATATCCCGAGTCTATTCTCCTTCTATTTTAAAATTTTTGAGTTTCAAAAATGCAGGATGCCCTTGCTCCGGATCACACTGACAATCTCCTGCATTTAAATTGCTTCCACAACGGGGACACAGCCCAAGGCAATTCTCACTGCAAAGGGACTTCATGGGGAGAGACAAATAGATCTGCTCTCGTATGATCTCATCCAACTCAATCTCCTCTCCTCTAATGAAATCCACCTCCAAATCCTTTTCTGCCAGTTCGATTTCTGCCTCATCTTCTTGTGGCAGCGGGAGAGCCAGGTACACCCTAAAAGTTGTTCTCAATTCCCGATGATAGGCCTCAAGGCATCTGTCGCACACAACATGGAGTCCACCGCGCAAATCACCATCCAGCACGTATTTATCTCCGGCTTTGTAAATCTCCAGGTTGACTTGAACAGGGGCACCTATTCCCAAGATTTGATCCCTCTGCGTAACAGAAGGCCACCAATCCTGCTCCAAAACGAACTGGAAACGCCGGGACCCCTCAGAAATGGTTCTCAAGTCAATAATCATGGGGAACAAACCTATTAAAGAACAATCAATTTAAATCTTACTTAAGATAAATTAAACTAACAAGTATATATTCCATATCTATTTTGTCAAGAAATTAATTGGCGCCCCTCCCGCCAATTCCATCCCCTAAAATCTTCCGCAAACCACGAGGATTTCAGATTTTCCCTTTTTTTATTGACACTTACAGCAGTTTACCTATATATTTTTTAAGGGATTTCACCCTCCATTATGCCCAAGAAGGCAGGAATTATCCACCATGGAAACCGGGTAATCCCCCGCAACAAAATCATCCATTCCGTTCGGGATCTTTATCTATGTGGATATACAGGGAACGACTAAATTACTTTGAAAAACTGCGGCGTTCGCTCTATGAAATTTTGAGAGATGCCCTGGAAGTGAGTTTAACCAAGATTTCTCTCATTGACTCATTCTATAACCACTTGAAAAGCGGTGTAGAATACAGTTTCCCTGACAAAAGCGAACTCAAGCCTAAATCGAAGAAGATGGAAAAGGAGTCGGAGCTTTATAATACCTTCATTGTCATCTTTTGCGAGGGGAGTATCGGCCCTGAGTTAAGAAACTATATCCGATTCTTTCCTGAAAACAGGGTGGTCAAGAAAAATGTGGAATACCTGGCCAATTTCTCCTTGTACAAGAACTTCAATCAAAATTTGAGATATTTTGACAAACCCCGTTTTCTGGACTTTGTTCAAGATCTCCTAAACGTAGACTATGCCCTACTTGTTCAACAAGACCCCTCTGTAAAAAAGAAGAACCGATATGCCTTAACCCACTTTCATGTCAAAATTGATTGGCCCATTGCTGATGCGGCGGAGGATCTTGCCAAATGGCTTAGATATATTCAGAACAACCTATACGAAAACGGGGACGAGGATGCCCGCATCCTTCAGAATAAGCTTTTTGAATATTATGGTTGCCATCATAGTGTGGGAGGGAGACGAACGGCCGGCCTTGTCGCCTCACAGCTGTTGAGGAAGCTGGACCTCATATCCACCGTATTCGTCTCCTCTGCAGAGTCCCGTTCCATGATCAAATATTCGGAAAGAGGGGTCTCAAAGTTCTTCCTCATTAAACTGACAGACGAAGAGATTTCAGCCCTTGCCCAAAGAGAGGATATGGATTCAGAGACCTTTAAATCTGCCTATCTATATCCGGCTGTGGACTATTATGTGGGAATTTCGGAAGCGGTATATGGCTATACGCCCTATTCGAAGCCGCCGGAAGACGGCAAACTGAGGGAACTCCAATCCCCCTATAATTGGCTTAAGCTCAGGGATGAATTTCTGCACCCAAAAGGCGATTCATTGGACATAAGGCCCATCAATTACAGCTGGGTCTACACGACAGAATAGCGGTCAAAGGACTCTAGTCCTTGCATGATGTTCTCCCCACTTAGAATCCAATATTCCATGATTCTTCGCGCTCACTTCATTTCCGCCTTCCTTAAACTCCGTTACTAGGGCTGTGTCGGTCGACGTACTTCGGCGGGACAGGCCACTAAGTCCCCGCAAGCGGGTCCCCAGTTTCCATCGTTCCATCATTCCTAATGTTTCCCCAGCCTTTCCAAGATCTTTTCCACAAACCACAAATCAAGCAAACGCTGCCACTTCAGCAAATAGACCTGCCCGTCCTCAGCCACGACTTTGAAATAGTCATGCTCCACGCCATACCACCTGTCGATGATGTTTTCGACCTTCAATCTTTTCTCATCCAGGAGAAAATAGAGCGGCCTCTCGTTCGCTTTGTAACCCGAGTAAGCCACCACCTCAATTTTCTTTGGAAATTCCATGGACATAAACAACCTTTTGAAATCATTTACCAAAACACGCCAAAATGCTCCATCCTACGCAGTAGCCAGCCGGAGCGAAGCGGAGATCCCCCATGCGGGGCTAAGGAGGATGGTCCCGTTCTGTTGAGCGGTGGTGAACGGCATGCTTTGCCGGGGGTATGGGGGTCTCTTTTCAAGACCGCAACCCAAAAGACGGCCCTCTTCCTTACCGCCCCCATCTCCAATATTCAAGACTACGGGAACAGGCCCGCCCTTAAGGCCTCCGGATCGAAGAGCCTACGCCTCGGAGAGCTTCACACAACGGCTACCGCCTAGTATAGAGAATCGACCTGAAAGGCACAAGGGGTGAGTCCAAACTAACGACCCAATTTGGAATTAAGGAATGAAATCAGGAAATTATGGAGCATTCCTGATCACCAGCAAGGTAATAGATGCTAGGCGCCGAGGAGCGACGACTGAGGCGTATGGAGCAATACGCCGCAAGCCTGCCCCCGCGAAGGCGGGGGGAGGAGCGATCGAAGGCAACGCCGCAGATGATGCCTTGATGGTGGATCAGGGGGGTGCAGAATCGTCTTGACCCTCATACAAAAGCCGGTAAGATTAAAGGGCCGTTTAGATGTGAATGAGGTCAAGTTTAAGGAATCACCTGAGAAAGGGAAATATTTTCAATTAGACCTGAAACCATGTCTTCAATAATCACCATAGTGGGCCGGCCCAATGTGGGGAAATCGACCCTGTTTAATCGTCTCTCCAAGTCAAGAGATGCCCTTGTAGACGATGAACCGGGCATAACAAGAGATCGTCTCTACGCCCATATCCTGTGGGAAGGCAGGCCACTGACGAT
>Ga0209427_10001521_pt1 | contig 26778 bp, 26 predicted proteins | sample DeeMarSWOR136_30_FD_187465 | JGI IMG/M metagenome (GOLD analysis project Ga0209427, IMG submission 187465) | Marine sediment microbial communities from White Oak River estuary, North Carolina - WOR-1-36_30 (SPAdes) (version 2) | ecosystem: Environmental > Aquatic > Marine > Intertidal zone >...
GCTAAACTTATCTCCGTGAGTATATAGTAAAATTGTGTAAACCATAATACCGGTTTGCGAACGCCGAGCTGAAAGATTCGAATGAATGCTCGGCATCAACAGAGTTTTGCATAAGGAATGGCATTTAAATCGAAGCTTGATCTCTCCCCTCTTGAAAGGCGGAAATCTCCGGCTGAAGCAATCATGGCCGCATTGTCGGTGCATAAAATCGGAGAAGGATAGAAAACCTTTAAGTCGTGGTTTTTTGCTTCGCTCTCTACTCTATCTCTCAAACGGCTATTTCTGGCAACTCCGCCGGCCAGGGCTATATTCTTTGCTTTCTTCAAAAGAGCCGCTTTTATTCCCTTATCTACTAAAACCTCCACAATCGCCTCTTGGAAGCTGGCAGCAATATCAATTCTGTGCCTCTCCAATTTTTCTTGAGATAACCTGGAGACATAGATTGCTACAGCAGTTTTAAGCCCACTAAAGGAGAAATCGAAACTCCCCTCTTCCAAGTAAGCCCTAGGGAATCTAACGAAATCCGCCTTGCCTTCTTTGGAGACTTTATCGATTATGGGACCTCCCGGATAGCCCAGATCCAAAACCTTTGCCACCTTATCAAATGCCTCTCCTGCAGCATCATCCCGGGTTCTGCCCAAAAGTTCATATTCGCCCTTGTCTGCAACATAAATCAAGTTTGAATGTCCACCAGAGATGACCAAACAGACGAAAGGAGGCTCAAGCTGAAGATTTTCCAAAAAATTGGCAAAGATATGGCCTTCGATGTGATTTATGCCGATCAGAGGAATCCGCAAGGAGTAGGAAAGGGATTTGGCAAAGGATAAGCCAATCAAAAGTGACCCAACCAGGCCGGGACCATAGGTCACTGCCACACCATCAACTTTTTCAAGTGCGACCTTTGCTTCACCTAACGCGCCTCTCACTATGGGAACTATCGTTTTCATATGTTCGCGCGAGGCAAGCTCAGGAACCACGCCCCAATATTTGTTATGCACCAGCTGCGAATAGACCACGTTAGACAAAATCGTTTTGCCGTCTCTTACCACACTTGCCGCAGTCTCATCACAAGAGGTCTCAATGCCTAAAACCAACATAGCACACGAGCAGATTGAACATACAAAAGGAGAAGATGAAGACTATCTTTTGCAATTCATCCCTTCCGAATCACTTTTGGGAATTTTTTCTTTTTTCATACAATAGAAAAGGATCGGTCCGGGCGCAAGAACTTCTGATTTAGTTGATAAGTATCTTCTCAGTTTATTTTCTGTTCTTTCCTAGGCGGAGCTTTTACCGGATGGTAACCACCAGCGAGTCAGGTTCGGTTCTTATCAGGCTCACTATCGGGGGGAGTTTAACAAAAGGCTGGAGTTTGGTTTCCACGTTCCTTTTGACTTTGGCGCAGTCTACCATGACCTTTATTTGATCTTTGGTTAACTGATTCACAGCTTTCTCCCCCCCAATAATCAGCACCTTTATGCTGTCCGGTTGAATTTTAACCTCTCTGCCCCAAGGCGAATTTACCGACTCAACCGGCACACCTAAAATCTCTTTTTCGATGGCCTTTTGAACATCGGCGAAGAAGTTTACTTGTTTAAAAGAAAGCTTTAGATTATATCCTTCCGGCAAGGTTAAACCGATTTGATCAGAGATCGGTTCGGTCACGTTCTCCAACATTTTCTTTTCAGTCTGTATCGAGTTGATCTTTCTCACCGATCCCCGAGGTCCTGATACGATCACCTCCTGAGGTTTCAAGCTCATTTCACCCATAAGAACATAACCTTCTTCAGGTAGAATCATAATTTGGGAGCGAACCGGGACTCTCATTTCCATTAAACGATCGAGACTTATTTTTATATTTTTGGGAGACAAAATCTCCACTACTCTCAGATCTAACCCCTCAGGGATTGGAATCTCTTCTGGTTTGAAGTTATAATTGTTCTCTCCTATTCTAAGCTCTCCAACATCTATCTGGAGATTCTTTTTCTCCATCAAAAGAAGCTTTAAAAGCTCTTTTCCTTTGCCCCCAATCCGAACCTGCACCTCCGGTGGGATTTCCCGGGCGAGTATAAGTTCATCCGGAACGTTGAAAATTTTCACCGGGAAGCTTTTGGTGTATTCGTAGATCTTCTCCGTAGCTACGTGAAACCAGAGAAGCAAAGCCATCAGCAGTGCTACAATTTTGAAACCCAGGTTTTCAAAAATGAACTTCCACATATATTGCCATTAGGGTGAATGTCCTGTTCCTTAAGGGAAGCTTCTTCCGATTAATGATTACAGAACGAAGCGCAAACAGTTCATAAATCTTTATAAAACGATTTTCAAAAACCAGGACTGTCTGAAGAACAAAACGTCTATTTTTCGGAAAAGCCTATAGGCTTTCCAAAACTCACCTCGCCATTGTCTATGCGAATGGAGAACCCACACTCCGGATTGGAGCAAACCCAGGCTTTATACGTGATGGCTGCTCCCTCTCTTCCATAGTCCGAGAGGGGCAACAAAACGCCCCGGTTACATTTTTTACATTCGGGAAAACCTTTCTCCATACCCTTTCCACCTCCCTGTCATTTTTATGTTTGCGCTTCGTCCGTTCACAGTGAATCTCAGTTGGCCAAATGACCGTCGGACTTTTAAATAATAAAAATATGTGCTTATGTCAAGTCCGGAAACGAAAGAGTCTAAAAAAATGTTTCAAGAAAATAAAGAAAAGTGTGGAACTCTGTAACCACCCTTTTAGTCAGGGTCTTGCGCAATTCAACCATCCAGCTAAGGATTTCGAAGATGACTGTCGAAATTGAGCCTCTATGTTTTCAAATGCTTCCAAATGGTGGCCACAAGCCATTCCACCTGCTCAAAATGAAAAAACCGTTTAAAAATGCTCAAATCCTGTTTTTTTCAATTCTCTCTTCTTGCCAGATTTCTCTTGCAGCACCACGCCTTCTTTTCTTTTGACCATCTCCCCTATCAACGAAACTTTGATTCTCTTCTTTACCTTTTCTAATTTGTGCAGTTCTCTTTTATTGATGGTGAACAGAAGCTCATATTCCTCTCCCGATGAAAGCGCCCACAAAAGAGGTGATTTTTTCAAGAGATCACCAGCTTTTTTGCACTTTGAACTTATCGGTATCCTCTCCTCATATATTTTTGCCCCCAAATTGCTCTCTTGGGTCAGATGAAAGAGCTCTGAAGAGAGACCATCACTTATGTCGATCATGGAATTGATCTTTAAATTTTTTACCAGAGTTCTGGCTTCATCAATGCGCGGAAGGGGATTCAGATGTTTTCTAACAAAGGAGGATTTCTTTCGAGGGCTCTTTCTCAAAAGCTCTAAACCAGCTTGTCCTTCGCCCAAATCTCCAGTTACGCAGATGACATCATCCTTTTTTGCTCCGCTTCTTTTGACCAAAAAACTTTTTTCGACCTCACCAAGAAGGGCGATGGATACAAGAATCCCTTTTGGAGAAAAGAAAGTATCTCCTCCCACTACCTTGCACTTATATCTTTTAGCGATAGCAGTCATTCCGTCATAAATCGAGATTACGTTTTCCACCGAAACAGATTTAGGAAGCCCTATGGTAACTAATGCAAATTTGGGCAAGCCCCCCATAGCCGCAATATCACTCAGATTTGCCACCATGGCTTTCCACCCGATCTGTTCAAAGGTGAAATATCTCAGGTCGAAATGAACCTTCTCCATCAAAGTATCAGTGGTGAAGATCAAGAGTTTCCCTTTGGAGGGTTTAATCACAGCGGCATCGTCACCGATGTTTACCAGCACGCTCTTATCTTTGGAAAGAGTCCTTCCTTTAATTAAATCGATTAAGCCGAATTCCCCTATTTGATCTATTTTCATTTAAGCCTGCTTATTTATGCTCGGCATAAGGCCTCGTCCGGAGGAAAATGTTGGTGCCATTTAACTTTCTTGTTCATCGCGGACAAGTAATCCTCCGCCATCATAGAAACATAGTTGAGACCTTATGATAGACTTTATTCTTGAAACACAATCTTTCCGTTTTGTAAAACTGCGTGGGTAGTCTTTATGTTCTGAATATCTTCAAGGGGGTTCTTATTTAAGATTAAAATGTTTGCCTTTTTGCCTGGAGAAATAGACCCCAACCGATCAGCAATTCCTAACCACTCAGCCGGATATATGGTTGCGCCCTTGATGATCTCTGACTCCAAAAGGCCAAGCTCTTTCAAGAGTTGCATTTCATTAAAAGTAAATGTTGGATTCCATCCATCCTGTCCCACGAGAATCTTTATTTTTTGTTTTATGATCTCTTTTGTAATAAAGCGGCTTATCTCATACAGAATCTCAAAACGCTTCTTAAACTTATTCAGTTCATCCTCGCGATATATTTCTGGGTGCTCTGCATTCTCCTTAAACACGTGTAAGGTTGGACAGAAATAAACATCCTTCTCAAACATTTTATTAATCAATCGTCGTAGCTTCGTCCTTGAAATGGATTCGGTACCTAATGAAAACATTTTGTTAATAAAAGTCTCTTTGGCTTTTGAATCAGCATCTATCAAATCATCATGTTCTGTTTTTAAATCATCCTTTAATACGACATACCAGGGAGATTTTCCATGTTCAAAACACCTTATACCTAAATCAACACCAATATTCATTGGAACTGAATGAAAAAATGTTGGACCTGGGTCATGAGTAACAGGAAGATTATGTTCTTCTGCTACATCAAGCAAATAATTCAAAACATTGAGATCAAACTTCCCAAATGTTTTGGCCAGACTTGCTCCCTCATTTGATATTTGCTCAATTACGTTTTTTGCATCTTGCTCAGAATCGATTGCCACAGTCCATCCGGGCCAGCGCTTATTATTACCTTCCCACATTAACGGGCTCTTTTCAAGCATGGGGCCGGCATAGAATATGGTAGGTCCTACATACTCTCCGTGTGAAATTTTATCCTTTAGAGCTTTAAGGATCTTAACTGGGCCACCACAATCCCGCATCTGAGTGATTCCCTTGACGAGAAATTCTTTCAATACTTGCCTTTCTAATTCATCTTCTTGAGTGCCTTCATCAATCCCGCACTCTTTGAGTATTTCCTTTTTCACTTCATCGGGCTGGTTTGTCAGAACTGTCAGATGCGCGTGACATTCAAAAAGTCCTGGGAAGGCAAATTTGTGTGTACAATCAATCGGTGTTGGATTTTCTTCATCTATATAATTAGCTTTACCAACTTCTTTGATAATATCATCCTCGATTAGAATATCCACGTTGTTTCTCAGAGTATCATTTTTTACATCAAAGAAGTTGATATTTTTCAATAAGATTCGTTTTTTCATAACTTTTTGCCCGCTTGTCACGTACCTTGCTGCTACAACCCAAAGGAGTTAATCCGTATTAAGATCTATCCTGGACAGAGACGGGTAAAGGAATTTAATAATCTCTCAACCTCGGATTGTTCCAGAAGAATCGGGTGACCCCTTGCGGTGTGCCAAACCAGATGTAGTCTCCATCAAGAACCACATCCTGCACAAAATTGTCCAAAAGACCATCCTCGGTAGTATATTTTTCCCAGAGTTGACGTCTTTTGTCCAATCTCAACACCCCGTTTTCAGTCGCCACCCACAAATATCTTTTATCGCAAACCAACTTGATCACATGAAGTTCAGGAAAATCGATTTTGCTCTGGTAGACCATCCTTTCATCGGTGACTGGATTGTATCCCAAAATTCCCATATCCGTTCCAAACCATATCTCATCTCTTCCGCTGTGGGTTTTTCTTGTAGTAAAACTCTGGGGGCTTGAATCAGGAGAGTCCCCGGATTCATCCTGAATGGATTGGTCGTAAACAGAGGATTTGGCAATTGATCTAACATGCCCAAACAACAAGTTATCTGGAGTGGAGAACCTGTACCATGTTTTTTCGCTCTTATCTAATGTATAGACCCCTCTCTCTGTTCCCACCCACACAAAGTCCGAGTCGGCAAGGATAGAATAAATATAGATCCCTTCTAGAAGGGGATCGCTCACCTTTCGGATCGAGTCTTTTTTCGCAACATAAAAAGCCAGACCAAGTCTGGTTCCAATCCATAAAATATCGCCATCTGCGTCCAAGGCACTCACTTCGTTGTCAGGCAATCCCTTGAAAGTATTAAAAGATTCCCAATCACTTCTCTTCTTGTCGAAACGAACCAGACCATCTTCGGTTCCAAACCAAACAAACTTTTCACCGGCTTCAATCGCATTGACCTGGTTGCTTACCAGAGAGGGCGTAGTAGGGGCGGAATAGTAATCCCAACTCCCACTTTTGCGGTTATATCTGGTTATCCCCTGAGAGCGATAGAAAAATCCGGAACCCCCAAACCACATGTCGTCGCCATCTATCAGTATCGCCTTTACATCCTTATCATACAGGCCAAATTTAAACATCTTCAGCTGAAGATGACGCAAATCAGCCACTCCAGCGCCCAGCCCCCAGGTGGCGATCCATAAGTCATCGAAATCCCCTTTTAGGTAATCCGTAATTCTATACTGGTTAAAATATGAATCCATTATGGATCTGTCGGGCAGAAGGGTAAGTCCAAACTCCATGAAAAAATTGGGCAGATTTAGATGGGAGGTGTCACTTCTTGCAAGATGGCGAGGAAAATCAAACTCGCTGTACCATTCCCGAAAAGCCGGCTGATACATAGCAGATCCAGCGTACGTGTCAACCCAGATCTCATTTCTATCCGGATCATAGGCTATGTTTCTTATCCAGTTGTCCGGCAATCCATCGCTGGTGGTAAAAGGAGGCTTCCATTTATTCTCGTATTTATCATAACGGATTACCCCTGCCGTGGTTCCAAAATAGACATAGTCGAAATCCATGGCGAGGGAGGTGACGTATCTAAACACAGAGTAGCTTATCCAATCCCCCTCCCTGTATCTCCCCCTGCCATATATAGACGAGAATAGAATTAGTATACAAAAAAAAGAGACCAATCCCCTTCCGGCAAAAAAAGACAGAATCCGTTTGATTCGCTTCATCCGTTTACCGATCCGGTTAATCTATTGCGACAAACGATTAAAATAAATTGACATACTGTATGTCATTTTGAGCCAAGCGAAACATCTCTTTATATCTTTGCCTGACCTCCGCGCCTTTGGTGGGGCTGGACATTAGACCCAAAGAGGCTCAGGCAGGGAGAGAACAGTAAAAATGAGATTTTTCGCTACGCTGAGAATGACATGTAAAAACCATTATTGCATTTGTATTAAAAACTTCACCTCAACCTGATAGAAAATCAAAAGCTACGCCTGCTAAAACCGCCGATCCAATTTTTATTGCATCTTCATCTACCGTAAATTTGGGATGATGCCAGGGATAGATGGCATTCTTTTTCGGATTTCTTATTCCCAGTCTCAAGAATGAGCCGGGAACTTTTTGCAGGTAATAGGCGAAATCTTCTCCGCCCATGACTGGTCTCTCTATCTCAAATATGGCATCCTTGCCAAATAATTTGGCAATAGACGATCGAGCCAAATCGGTGGCTTTTGGATGATTGATCAGAATGGGATAGCCTCCATAATAACTGAGTTCAAAGTAAGCACCTGCGCTTTTGGTGATCCCTGAGATAATCTCTTTTAAGAAAGCCGGAACCTTTTTGGCAACTTCCTTATTCAACGTTCTGGCGGTTCCTTTTAGAATTACCCTATCACAAATAATATTACGTGCATATCCTCCTTCCATTTTGCCAATACTTATCACTACCGGCTCCAGAGGATTTATTTTCCTTGAGGCTATGGTCTGCAAAGCTTGAACCACCTGGGATGCTACCACAATGGCATCGACTCCATCATGTGGCCGGGCTCCATGTCCGCCCTTGCCGATGATGGTTATGTCAAAACTCTCCGCCTGAGCCATAGTCGGTCCCTCTCTGACACCTATCTTGCCCACGGGAATGCTAGAGTCACAATGAAGTGCAAATATGCCAGAGACATCGGGATTTTTTAGAACGCCCGCCTCCACCATTGGCTTTGCCCCACCCGGAGTGACTTCTTCAGATGGCTGAAAAATAAATTTGACCTTCCCCGGAACTTCATCTTTCAACCTGGTCAAAATTTTTGCCGCTCCAATCAGACAAGCCATATGGACATCATGTCCGCAGGCATGCATTATCCCTTTGTTTTTCGATTTATAAGGAAAATTGGTCTGTTCTACAATTGGCAGAGCATCCATATCCGCTCTTAAAGCTACCGTTTTTCCCTTCTTCACTTTGTTTAAAATTCCAACCACGCCTGTTTTGGCGATACCCTTCTCAAAGCCGATGCCTATCTTTTTCAACTCTTTTGCAATTCTTTCGGAGGCCTTGTATTCATCGAATGCCAATTCAGGATATTGATGCAGCTCCCGACGAAGCTTGACCATGGTCGGAAAAATTTGATAGGAAATATTTTTTATCTTCTCAGCAATTCGGTCTTCCATATTATCTTCTCCGGATTAATTGGTGTGTTTTTTCTGCTATCAGCGGATTCAGCGGATAGAATCAACCTCATTGAAATCCGATAGATCCGTTCCATCAATTGACACTCTTTTGTTTCCGGCTAAGGTACCTCGAAATAACAGGTATCCCCCCTCACCCCTACCCTCTCCCCCAATAGGTTCAACAAGCTCACTACAAGGGGGAGAGGGCATCTTCCATGAATCCGTTTTATCCGCTGACAATTTTTAACAATGCATCTGGAATCTTCTCCATCATATCCCCGGCGATCATGCCCATCTCGCCCTTCTCTTCTTTTGCCAGATCGCCGGTCAAACCATGGATATAAACTCCGGCGCAAGCGGAGTCCATCATGATTTTCCGGATATCCTCACCCCCGCCTTCGGTGGTTCGACTTCGCTCACCACCCTGAGCATGTCCAAGGGCGGGCTTTTCGACTTTTTTGAGCATTAGCATCTGAGCCAAAAGTCCCACGATGATCCCGGTCAACACATCGCCTGTGCCGGCAGATGCCATGCCCGCGTTTCCGGTAGGGTTCACATAAGTTTGTCCGTTAGGTTCGGATATTATGGCAGGTGCTCCCTTGAAAACCAAAATAGAATTATACTCCTTGGCGAAATCGGCGGCATATTTTATCCTATCTTTCGCAATCTCATCCGCCGGTACGCCATTCAATCTGGACAGCTCGCCTATATGGGGCGTTAAGATCAAGGGTGCCTGGCATTCCTTTAAGATCGAAACATCCTTGGCGATGGCGTTGAGACCATCCGCATCGATAACGGTGGGCATATTTATTTTACCGACTAATCTTCTCACCAATTCAATAGTCTCAAAATGCTGACCCAGTCCCGGACCCATGGCACAGCAATCTCCCCACTTCAAAAGCTCTCTTATCTGACCCAGCCCTCTAAGTGCCAGAGCTCCTTTTTTCCTTACATCCGGTAAGGGCTTGGTCATAACTTCGGTCAACTTTATCTCCAGAATTGGATTCAGAGTCTGGGGAATACCCAAAATCGCCATTCCCGCACCTATTCGCAAAGAGGACAAGGATGCCAAAGAAGCCGCTCCAGTCATGCCGGTTGAGCCAGCTATCAAAACCACTCTGCCGCAGGTCCCCTTATATGCATCCCCGGGGCGTCGGGGAAGCATCTTTTTCACTTCTTCTTTTGTTGTCAAATTCAGGTTTATGTTTTCCTCTTCGACCACGTGAGGGGGAACTCCGATATCAACCACTGATACCTTTCCTGACATCTCCTTTCCGGGAAAAAAGAAATGACCTATCTTGGGTAAAGCCATGGTTACAGTTCTTTCTGCCTTTATACATGGTCCGGTGAATTGCCCAGTGTCCGCATGAAGACCTGAAGGAATGTCCACAGAAATTACCGAAGCATCAGAGGAATTGATCAGTTCAACGATATCTTTCACATAACCAGTAATTTCGCCGTCAAATCCAGTTCCGAATAGTGCGTCCACGACTAAATCTGGTTTTACCAGAGAAGGGATCTCTTCTTTATTCAAAACTTCATTGATGGGCAAACCCATCTCCACAGCCTTTTCCAAGTTAGTCTTAGCGTCACCTTTAACCTCTTCCCTGCTGGCGGTGAGATAGAATTCAACCTCTGCATCCCATTCTGAAAGATACCTTCCCACCACAAATCCATCTCCCCCGTTATTTCCTCTCCCACAGAAGATTACCACCTTTTTGTTCTTAACATCGCCCAACATCTCTTTTGCTGCCAAAGCCACACCGAATCCGGCCTTCTCCATCAATTCCAATCCGGGTATGCCAATTCCTTGGATAGTCCTGTTGTCGATATTTCTCATCTGGGAGGAGGTAACTAATTTCATACCCACGACCTGTTTTTGATGATCATTTGTAGTTGCCCGATTTATTGGATGATGCTTACAGCTCGATGAACCGAGCAACTACATTTTGATTATCTCCGTTTTACATCTGACGGTAAAGATTAATTCTATCCTTTAGCTTCAAGGCTTGATCTCTTGCAGCTTCAGCAAAATCGTCTTTCTGCGATGCGTAAATGATACCTCTTGATGAATTGATTATTGCCCGCTCTCCTCTTTCATCCGTGCCGAATTTTACCGTGGGTTCGATCTCTCCTGATTGTGCTCCGATTCCCGGTATTAAAATCGGCAACGATTTGGCAATCTCTCTGATTTTTTTTAATTGCTCGGGATAGGTGGCTCCGACCACCAATCCACAATTTCCTTTTTCGTTCCAGGTTATGACCTTTTCAGCAACAATCTGATATAAAGGTTTCCCATCTATCAGAAATAGTTGAAAATCTTGGGCACTCTTATTTGAGGTTAAACACAGGATGAAAGCACATTTATTCTCATATTCTAAGAAAGGAGAAATGGCGTCTTCGCCCATATATGGATTCACCGTGACCGCATCGGCACCTAAATCTTCGAAAATCGCCTTGGCATACATGCGGGCGGTATTGCCAATGTCTCCCCTTTTTGCATCTATGATTATAGGGATCTCTTTAGGAACCGCCTCACAGGTTTTTTTCAAAGCCTCCCATCCTTTTGAACCATAGGCTTCGTAGAAAGCGATATTGGGTTTGTAGGCACACACCAGGTCACAGGTGGACTCGATGATTTTTTGGTTGAAGGAAAGAACCGGATCATGATCTTTGAGAAGAAATTTTGGAATCTTTTCCCTGTCGGTATCCAAACCGACACATAGCAAGGAATTATTTTTGCGGGAAATACTGATCAGTTTTTCAATGAATTTCATTTTTTACCCGTTAAGTTTAAGGCGCTTAAAAAAGTGTTTTGGGAGCGCGAAAGCTTGTCCGAAGGTGTGAACCAAATGGCTCATACCGAAGGATCCCGCTTTGCCGGGCCTTCGCGATTTTCTGAAATTCCAATGTCCTTATCTCCCACCTATTTAATTTTTCAAAAAACCGCACCAGCAAGCTGGTGCACTCCGGTTTGGTTTCTCTACAGTTCCTTCAGATTTTAACCCCATTTCCCTTTGCTAATGTGAACCTGTATCTCCGCTTTTATGAACTGCCTTAAAAGATGTGCTTGTTCTTTGGCTTTGGTAAATATAGCCACGCAGGCCGGATCCAAATTGTCATTGATACCCTTAGTGGCAACCTGAGTCACCTCTTCCAAAAGAGTGGCTAAATGCATGTGAAGTCCGTTTGAAAGTTTTGATCTCTCTATCAGCTTGGCTTTATCTTCTGGTATTTGCTCAAATTTTTCCTTGGGAGCTCCACATCTGGGACATTTATCTGGAGCTTTACCTCCTTCGTAGATGAAATTGCACATCGTGCATCGGAATTTCTTCATCTCCCTTACCTCCTTTCATAATTTAATCTGCAAAAAATATAAATATTTAGCTTTTTGTGGAATATATCATCTGAGGTGATACTTGTCAAAAGTTTTTTCTCCCACCAAATGGTAGTCGAAAACGTAAAGATTTAGCTGGTCAGGATTCGATTGGATTGTCGACAAGAGTGAAACAACAATGCAAACTATTTTAATAAAAACTTTATTCTAAGGGTCCATCCTAATTTCGCTTCATGAAAACGGTCCTGACTGCACGAAACAAAATAAGGCTTGACAAATTTGAAACGATCCTCTTACATTACGCCGAGAAAAAAGGAAGGCGTTGGAAAAAGAAGACTACATGCATGACAAAAAACAGTTTTTGGACATATTGATTGGGGCTATTCGGAGAGAAACTGAAGCTTTCAACTATTATTACGCCGCCAGTGAAAAATCGCCATCTGTGGATAGTAAGGCTTTGCTGATTCAATTAGCAGAAGAAGAGAGAAGACATCGCATAATTTTGGTAAGGGAATTTCAGAAGTTGAAAAGACTATTATCTCCTGATAAGGAAAAAGACACCTTCTTGGAAAAAGACAGAGTGAGTTACCGGATCCCGGATGAGCCTGTTTTCAAAAGATCTCAAACCATAAAGGGAGTGGATTTGGCGGTCATCTCCTTGCCCACCGAATTTATCGGGGGAGATTACTTTGAAAGCTTTCCCATCGATGAGAAAAGAGTGGGGCTTTTGATCTTCGATGTGATGGGACATGGGATAGAAGCTACGCAATTGAAATCAAAAGTCAAAGTAGCCTTGGGCAAACTGAAAGAACTCTACTTGGAAAAAGGGGTAAATCTTGAGCGGCTGAATCCAGCTGAAGTACTCACTCACCTGAATCAGAAGCTTGCCGAGGAATGCTGGAAGCTCTCCTCTTTCGTCTCCTTGTTCTACACAGTTTTGGATTTATCCAAAGAGCGGTTGATATATTCCTCAGCCGGGCATGAGCCTCCTGTGCTTTTGGGAGAAGATAAATTCCATCAACTGATAGAGGCAGATTTGCTAATGGGAATAGATAAAGATAAGGTCTATGGTGAGAACACGATGGAAATTCACCCATGCGATGTTCTGCTCATGTTCACCGATGGCATAGTGGAGACTCTAAACTCAAAGAGTGAGGAGTTCAGTCGAAAGAATCTGATCAAGGTGGTAGAGGAAAACAGGAATCTAAACAGTTCAAAGATAGTGCAAAAGATTTTGAGATATTTGAAAGATTTCTTGAAAGGGGCACCTTTGACAGATGAGTTCACCTTAGCTTTGGCGAAAATCAAATAATGCTGTTGCATAAGACGAATTGGAGGTAAAAATGGAGGAGAAGGATTTTAAAGAGGTGATTACCTTCGCTATTCGGAAGGAGGCAGAGGCTTATAATCTTTACAAAACTTACAGCCAATTAACAAAAACTCCAGGATTGAAAACCATGTTTGAAGAATTGGCTCAAGAGGAAAAGAGACACAGAGAGATTCTCGAAGAAATAGATAGAAAGGATGTTTCCGAATACAAGCTGGAAAAGATACCGGATCTGAAAATCGGCGATTTTGTGGAAGAGCAGGAGTTTTCACCTGATATGGATTATGCCTCTGCTCTCAGGTTTGCCATAAAGAGAGAAGAGTACTCACTTAAATTATACAATCACATGGCTGAAGGAACAGATGATCCACAGCTGAAAAAACTCTTTTCAGCTCTGGCTCAGGAGGAAGCCAAGCATAAGCTTCGCCTGGAAACCGAATATGATGAAAACGTGTTGATGTGGGCTTGATCAATGCTATTCAAGGAGCGTCTTCATGAAAGAGGAGGAAAAAGAAGAATACAAAGAGGCTGAAGGGCAAGTCAAAGCTGACTTAACCGTCGTGGAGGCTCTGTCTGTGGCTATCTATAACGAACAATCTGCCTTCGATTTTTACACCAGACTTTCCGATACCATCAAAAACCCAAGCGGCAAAGAGAAATTCAAATTCTTAGCTTCCGATGAAAAAAGACACCGGGAACTTTTGGAAAAGCACCACACTAAGATAAGTGGTGGGAAAAAATTCCCTTTTGATCCTGACAAGGTGAAAACTATTCAAGTGGAAGTGAGGGATAACACCACCGCTTCTGAGGCTTTGGACATCGGAATCAAAGCGGAAAAAGAGGCCTACGAATTTTATAGGAGAAGCTCTGAAGGTTCCAAAGACCCGGAAGCGAAAAAGATGTTTTTGATGCTTGCCGGTGAGGAGGAGAAACATTACAATGTGTTGATGGCGGAAAAGCAGGCTTTGACAGACCAATTCTACTGGTTCAGCCTGGATACGCCAGGAATAATGGAATATTGAATAGATTCGTCCTCAATCGGGTAGGATCTTAAGTTTTTTCCAGCCAGCGATAAATCGGCAACTGGTGATGCAAAAAGGAGGGACAAAGATGGATAAATGGGAATGTCTGGTTTGTGGCTATATTTACGACCCGGAGTCGGGGGATCCGGACAATGACGTCGACCCAGGTACCCCTTTTGAGGATCTTCCTGACGATTGGGTCTGCCCAGAGTGTGGAGCGGAGAAAGATCAATTCGAGATAGTGGAAGAGTGACCATATCCGGAATAGCGATGACTTCTCCTGCTTGGACCAACTCTTTTTTCATTACAAATATTTCGTCCGGGAAGATAACGGCAATGATAACGGACGGCACATCTATTAGTGAGAGGACAAGATTGACCAGGCCCTCATAGCTTTGCGTAAACCAAGCACCACCCTTTCGAAAGCCTGGATTATTCCATTCTCTTTACTGCTCTGATTATCTCGTATTCCGAGGAAGCATTTAGAAGTTCTTCTCTGAAATAGTCGAAACGCAGGATCTCTGCCAATGCTTTGAAAACTTTAAGATATAAGGCATCATCGTAAGGGGGTGCGGCCATCACGAAGAAAAGATGAACCGGCTCTTTGTCCAATGAATCGTAATCGTATCCTTCTCTTGAACGCGCTAAGCCTATTATGAATTCTTTAGCCTGCATGGTCCTGACGTGAGGAAGGGCTATGCCATGTCCGATGCCAGTGGTGGCTTTTTTTTCTCGATTTACCAGATCCAATAAAAGCTTGCGTTTATTGCCCACCTTTCCGGATATTTCAAGAAGATCTACCAGTTCTTTCAAAATCGCCTCTTTTCTCATCCATAATATTTTGTTGGGATGGAGTAAAGAGTCAGGGTCGATACTGATTTTGGTCTCCATCTCCAGTTTGATAAGTTCAGGCTTTAAGTGTGGGGAAATGTCCATCTTACTTCATCAACCTATTTCGTTTCACTAATCCACAAAATGGTTCCGCTCTTCGCCATCAAAAACGGTCCCAGAAGAGCACGATCGCCTGTGTTCGCAAAGTCTTAGCTTCTGACCGATCCGGGTGTCTCAATTTCTTTTATCGGCAAAACCAAAAATTGCTAAATATATTATAAAGCTAAACTCTATTAGGGTCAAGCTCAAATCCCAGAAACACTTGAAGTGTAGCAAAATCAGGAGGTTCCGGTTCTCTCAAGGCCACCTGTTGAATGGGAAAAGTATAATGCCGTGATATCCTCTTTTTGAGTAACTCCTTTTTCTATACTGTGCCCCCATGGGTAAAAGTATGTGTGAAGGAGGAATAGCAGGTTTCCAAAAACACCATTTTCTGTGGAACAAATAAAATATTGACAAAAAATGTATTTATGTTAGATTAGAATTAAAGACTACCTACTCGGTCTTGTTTTAAGTGAGCTCATGAGGCAAAAATTAGCGATGAGATTTCTGAAGAAGGTTTTGAGGATCATAGTCTTACTGATATTCCTGGGGCTGATCTTTTATGGAATTAAATTAGGTGACTTTGAAGAGACCCAAGGCAACGCTTCGGTCTTATGCCTTTCGTGTATTGGGATAGAGTAAGTCGATCAGCCATTAGAGGATAACTGATTTGTCGGCAGCCTAATGGAAATATCGAGTGTGAGAGGAAATGAAGAGACGTCTTTTCCAGATTGGAAGCCTTGTGCTCTCAAATTCATATTTTGCCTCGGTCATACACAGCAATATTTACCAGGGATGGTTCAAGGGTGTTTGTATTCCCTTTATGAATTGTTATGGTTGTCCCTTGGCTGTAGTGAGTTGTCCTATCGGAACGCTTCAGCATTTCGTGATTATAAAAGCTGTCCCCTTTTTGCTAATCGGTTTTTTGGGGATCGTGGGGCTTGTGGTGGGAAGAATGACTTGCGGATGGCTTTGTCCTTTTGGGTTCGTCCAGGAAATGTTGCATAAGATAAAGACCCCTAAATTATACCCAAGCAGAATATTCAATTATACGAAGTATTTAAGCTTGATAGGCTTGACCATTTTGGTGGCTTTTCTCGTAGCGGAGCCGTGGTTCTGTAAACTATGTCCGGTGGGAACCTTAGAAGCCGGCATCCCAATCATCTTGTGGAATCCGAGTGGGGATATCTTCACCCAAGGAGGGTCAATAATCTCCCGAGTAGGACTCTTGTTCTATGCTAAGCTTTTTATACTCCTTTCTTTTGTGCTGGCGGCGATTTTCATCCATCAACCATTTTGCCGCTACGCCTGCCCTTTGGGAGCAATTCTCTCCGTTTTCAACAAGGTCAGTTTTTACAAGATGAAGATTTATGGTGAAAGGTGTGGTTTTTTTCACGAATACGATAAAATATGTCCGATGAATGTGAATGTCCACCAAACCCCCAATGATAAAGACTGCACTCGCTGTCTGGACTGCACTAAATGTAGAAGCGTGGTCTTTGAGCCTTTTTGGAAGAGGTGATGAGGAAACAAAAGCCTCTTGGCTTTGATGAAATTGGAAAGTTAGGATACCTCTGAGAAGGTTTCAATACAGAGATTTAATTCATAAGGAATTAGTGGCAACCGAAGAAAATGCGAAATAGACCATTTTACGGCTTAGGACTTTTGATTGTTTTGTTTTACGGATGGCTTGCCTATGCAGGGGCAAGTTCGGATCCTTATACCACAAATCCTGCCCAAAGCAAAAGTGTCGTGAATTACCTCCGAAAGGAGACACCTGCTTCGACAGCAAATCACCTGGTTCCGCGAAACCAGGTCCTCCTGGAGATAACCACCGGCACTTGGTGAGCCTGGTGCACCTACGCGGCAGTTGCTGCGGATTCTCTGGAGAAGCTTAAAGGAGATAGCATAGCGATCTTGGAGTATCACTTCGGTGATTTTTTCGAGAACACCGATGACAGTGGAAGAATAATGTATTATTTCAGCGGGTCCATACCATTTCCCACCGCCATATTTGATGGGATAAGGGAAGTGATTGGTGCTGAGCCTGGAGTGTTAAGTGAATATCTTTCAGTCTATTATTCTGAGCTATTGAATGGTTCCCCCTGTGGCTTAAATATCTTTGTGGACTACGATTCGACAACCAGAATTTTGAAGGTAAAGTCACAGGTCACTGCGGTAGACACTTTTTCAAATGCCCATCTTCGTTATGCCATTGCGGAAAATCACATTCACCACCACTGGGGATCGCAATACACCCTTTGGCTGGACAGCCTTCATCACGTAGTCCGAAAGATGTTGCCGGATTATAACGGCATAGCCTTAAGCATTGAACCCGGAGAAAGTTTTGTTGATTCCCAAACCTGTATCCTCGACTCGGCCTGGAACGACAAAAATTGCTACGTGGTGGTCTTTGTGCAGAGAGACGGTAGCAAGGATTTCGATAAGCCAGTCTTCAGATCAGCCAAAAGCGGGCTTTTCGAAACCATAACATGGATTTTCGGTGATGCAAATGGAGATGGCACTGTGAACTCGGAGGACATTGTTTATCTGATAAACTATCTATTTGTTCAGGGACCCTCTCCCAACCCTCAGGTCAGCGGAGATCCAAACTCGGATTGCGTAGTAAATGTGGCTGATATTGTGTATTTGATCAACTATCTTTTCAAAGGGGGACCTGAACCCTTGGGGGGATGCGCCCGGTGACCAAAATTCTTAAGCCTTAAACCATATGCTTTAAACCAAGGAGGTGATTTTCAAGTCAAGAGTCAAAGCAAATTAATGAAAGGATAGGACCAGAAAGTGCAAGCTATCCTTTAGACGTTAGATGATCATGAAAACCTTTAACTTAAATCTTGGAGAAGCAGAAATGCGCCGGATAAAAACGATTGGACCAGTATTTGGTTTCGTCTTTTTAAGTTCTATTTTCTGTGTTCTTAGTTTGATAACAAGTGGTCAGCAGGTCGAGGCAGAAGTTTTGGATTTTGACTTCACCTACACCTCACAGGACACGATAAAAGAAGGACTCTTGGGGGACACCATACGTTTCCACTCGAGATTGACCAACACCGGTACTGAAGCTGACAGTTACTTTATCTCCATGACCGAAAACCCACCTACTCCCATTCAGTGGTGGATATGGTTTTGCAGTGGGGGAGTTTGCCATGATACGACAGTTACCCTAGATACCGTCTATTTGCCTGTTGGTGAGTGGGATGATATTTTTCTGGACATATCTCCACAAGAGATCAGTGGTGAAGCAAAAGTCACCATAGCCGTCACCTCCCAAGGGAATTCCGGTTTGTCCAAGTCGATAACCTTTTTGCTTGCTGTTCGACCGGACATCCCGGTAACAGATCGGTGGGGTCTTTTGATCCTTATTTCTCTCCTATTTGCCTCAGGCCTTTATTTGATTTTAAAAAAGCTTAGGCCCATCAGAACAAGTTCGTCTTAGCAAGACCGAGACCCTTGAGGCATGGGAAAAAATTCGGTAGAGGGTTAGTCAACCAATGGGGCGAGAGCTCGTCTCGCCCCATCTTTTAAACACGCACTTGCAGCCTCAGGGAACAGGGCTGTTTGGAATCTGTTGAGGTGAGTCTCTGTTAAAAAACCATCAGATGTTGCCATCAATTCGTTATCTTTGTGACAGGCGGGTTCCCCGATCAAGAGATGACCCGTCCCGAATGCCACGTAGTTCTAAAAAATGTGAAAGCAACTTGACTCACAGAGTATTAACTCCTTCTTTAGTGATATGAGAAGAGGAAAAGGTCGGTTTCTCAAATTCGGGATTGCAAGTCTTTTCTTTTCGGGTTTTTTATTTCTTTTGTGGAGTTGTAGCACCAAAAATCTTATTGGCACCGAAAAGTTTGGCTCCATTTTTGTGGACTCAAACGTTCCCGGAGCGACCATCGAATTGGACAACAATCCGACCGGAAAGCAGACTCCGGATACTCTCAAGAATATTGCGGTGGGAAAGCATGAGGTGGCGGTAAGAAAAGAAGGATATAATTCAAATCCCGCGGATACGGTTATTGAGGTCGTCGAGGGGGTACTGGATACAGTTAACTTCTTTCTGACCAACAAGGTGGGATTAATTTCGGTCGATTCCGACCCTCAAGGTGCCCAGATAATCTTGGATCAAACAAACACCCAGAAGATAACGCCAGATACTCTGGACAGCGTTCCGGTTGGAAAACATACGGTCACGGTCGAAAAGGAAGGATATAGACCTTCTCCGGATTCCGATACCGTGGAAGTGGTCGAAGATTCCTTGACCACGGTCAGTTTCGTCTTAGTGGAGAGGCTTGGAGATATCTTCGTCAAATCGGATCCGAGTGGTGCGGAGATAGTTTTGGATCATCTCTCAACCGGAAAGATGACACCGGATACGATTTTTGATCTGATGATCGGGGATCATATCGTTTCGGTCACAAAATCCGGATATTCGGTCTTTCCGGAATCTACCATAGTTAAGGTGATCGAAAATTCTGTCATCACAGTCGGCTTTATTTTAGCTCAAAATAAAGGTACGTTATCTGTCAACTCCAATCCCGAAGGAGCTGACATATACTTGAATCACGAAAATACGGGGGAGTTGACTCCGCATACACTCGAGCTTCCAGAGGGACGTTACGTCGTCTCGGTGGCGAAATCCGGTTATTCTGTTTTTCCCGAGTCGGTGGTGGTTCAAGTAGTGAAGGATTCCTGGGCAACAGCGAATTTCGTGTTGACAGAAAGTAAGGGTGCGATTTTTGTGAATTCTGATCCTTCAGGTGGGAGCATAATTTTGGATCATCTTTTTACCGGGAAAATCACTCCGGATACGCTTTTTGAGGTTGACTTAGGAGATCACGTCGTCTCTTTGGAAAAATCAGGATATCTGGCTTCGCCTGAGTCCCTGATTGTCACCGTGGTTGAGAACCAAACCACCTCAGCTGAATTCATCCTATTGGACACTCTATATGGTTCTCTAAAGGTTTCATCCAATATAGATGGCGCCACCATTGTCATGGATAATCAGACCACCGGCAGCACCACACCTCACATCTTCTTCAACAATGTTCCCATAGGGACTCATATCGTCTCCGTGTTCAAGGAGGGATATTCAAACGATCATCCGGCCAAGGAGGTTGTGAACATAGCAACTGGTGATACCATACTCGTAAACTTCAACCTGAGTCCCGCCAGTGTGGGTCCGGATACAGAGGGGCAGCTGGCCCCAGATTTTGAACTCTTTGATGACTTCGATGACCTGATTAAGCTTTATAATTATCGGGGATTCGTGGTCATGGTTCAGTTCTGGGCAAATTCCTGTCCATTCTGTTTGATGGAACTTGAGTTTTTACAAGATCAATATGATAACTATTTTGTAGATAGCCTCAAGATATTTGCGGTTAATTATGAGGATCCAGTGAGTGCAATCTTACAAAAAAGAAGTGAGCTAAGCTTGACCTATAACTTGCTTGTAGGCAAAGGATCACAAATGCTTGGGGATTATAATATATTGGATAAAGAGAAACCCGTCACCATCATAATCGACCGCAGTGGATTGATTTATCTATGGGTGCAGGGATATAACAGCAGCACCAGAAGCAAAATGCGAACCGCACTTTCTGAGCTTTTTGGACATTAATGATTCATAGAAATTTAATCTGTGGGAAGAAACATGCGAAATCTATTTTCAAAATTGCTTTTGTTACTACTCTTTTTGTTCATATTTCCATTTTCTGTTCATCCGAAAGAGAAAAAGAGTGTAGCTCCAAATTTTGTTGCAAAGAATTTAGACGGCAAAAAAGTTGAGCTGAAAGAACTATTGGGAGAAGGACCGGTCTTGATCAGCTTCTGGGCTACTTGGTGTAAACCTTGTATTAAGGAATTAAATCAGCTTCAGAGAGTCTATAAGAAATATAAGAAGAAAGGTTTTGAAATTTTAGCAATAGATGTGGATGGTCCGCGAAGCAGATCCAAAGTGAAGCCTATGGTAAAAGGACTCAGGTGGGAATTTCCGGTGCTTTGGGACAAGACAAAGAAGATCTACCGAAAATATCATGTTTTGGGAATACCCCATACGGTTTTGATTGACAAATCAGGTGAGATTAGATATACTCATACCACCTATCGCCCCGGTGACGAGGAGGTGATAAAGAAGAAAATCGAGGAACTCTTGGATGAGCAAAAGAAGGCTTCCGATGAAGAAAAAGAGGGGGGAGAAAAGAGTGAAAAGTAAAATCATCTTTCCTAATTCACCACTCATCATTCGTTATCTTCTATTCGTCATCTTATTTTCATCATTCTTCATTCTTCGTTTTTCAGTTGCCCAGGATTTCGACTTCTCCGACACGGATTCATGGGAGATTTCCGCCAGCAATCAACTCGAATATTCATTAGATAAGAAAAACCATCAGGACATATTCCACAATTGGCTGGATTTCAACTGGACCCATGACCTTTATAATGTGGGCTTAAGATACGAGGCTCATCAGCCGGATGATCGGGGGAAAACCTATCAAGAACTTTCTTATAGATATTTTGAACTCTCCCCAGAGTTCCTTACGCTCACGGTAGGGAACTACTATGCGATGTTCGGGCGTGGATTGATCCTGCGATCTTACGAAAATCGGGATCTAAGACATGATGATAACCTCGAAGGAGTAAAAGGAACCATCGACTTGGACGGTTTTGATTTAACCTTGTTGGGCGGAACTCCAAGAGGTAAGTATGAAAGAATAAATGATCCCCTGCATGGTGTGGACGGGAAGATAGCCTTTTTTGAGTGGATGACCCTGGGAGGAAGCTATCTGCGTACCAATATCACAGATTTCGGCTTTGTGCGGCTCTACGGGGGAAACGCAGGACTGACTTTTCCGCATTTAGATCTATATGGAGAATATGCCAGAAAGGATAACCCCCCGGGTAAGTATATAGAAAAAGATGGGGACGGAATTTACTTATCCTCTAATCTTTATTACAGTGGTTTTGGGCTCAGCGTGGAATACAAAGATTATGAAAGATTCGAGTTCATAAATAAGGACGTGACTTATAACAATCCCCCTTCTCTTACCAAGGAGCATCTTTACACCTTGTTGAACAGACATGCTTATATTCTGAATTTATATGATGAGAAAGGTTTGCAAATCCAGACCACCTCCACTCCCCATGAGAAGCTTTCACTTTCAGCAAATTTCAGCCATACCACCGATCATAAGGGGAAATCGTGGTGGCCTTATGGCCACGGCGAAATGATCTTCTCCGAAATCTATGGAGAGATGGAGTATGATTACAAAGATTTGGCTACAATCAAGGGTGCATTCAGCCGGATGGAGAATAAAAGAGAGGAGGGCTCGCCCTATTATTTGGCTCCCGTATTTGACCTCACTTATTATCTCTCAGGACAAACCAGCTTAATCTTTTTGCTTGAGCACCTGTGGACCAACAAATATGATGGAAAACTCACCTATTACGATCAGATAATCTCTCTTGGTCTCTCTCATTCCCCTTTCATCTCCTTGACCTTCACCCACGAAAGAACCACCGAGTGGAAAACCAAGGATTGGTCCGGAAAAAAGAGATGGTTTATTGTCACTTTAGATTTGCTGATGGGTGAAAAACATAATCTGAGCCTGAGCATAGGTTCCAGGCGGGCAGGAAAGGTGTGTTCCGGTGGTGTTTGCACCGACAGACCAGCTCTGGATGGTGGGGAAATAAAGCTTTTAAGCCAGTTTTAGAAATCTGGAGTGCAAAAACTGGTTTTTGCAAAAAGACAAAAGGGTAAACTGTGAGAGATCTCTGAAAAATTACCTGGAGAGGAGAATCCGGAGTGTTCACTTTTAGGTGAACCAATTCAGACCCGTTTGTCTTTTCCCGAAGAGCGGGGGCTTGAGGAGAAGAAATTTCAGGTCCCGCTAAAGCGGGACACTCCAGTAAGATTCCACCCGTTTTGACTTTTTAAAGAGACCCCTGCAGAACATCTTGACGAGGAGTTTGGCTTGTTGGTCAGAGGTGCCCTCACCTCTGACTTTCGTATTTAGAGTTAGAGGGCACCACGAAACAACTGCTACGAATTTCATCGATATGGAGCGAAGAATCTATATGGTCAGCACATAAGATACGTCACTTGGGTTTAGGCTTCCAGATGCCGATTACATTTCCATCCAAATCGGAGAAAAGACCGAACCAGCCTATATCAGCTACTGGAGTCTTCTCCTTAACCAGTTTTCCTCCCAACTTTTCTGCTTTAGAAAGGGTATCCTCGATGCTGTCCACCAGGACATAAAAGAGCAATCCCGTTCCCGTAGGTGGAGAGACTTTATTCACCTTCATAATTCCACCGCCCGGCTCCTCTCCAGTATCGAAACCTGCATAGTCTGAGGAACCTCGCCACATTTCGATCTTCCATTCGAAAAGCTCCCGATAAAACTGGATGGCCTTTTCCAAATTAGTGGTGGGAATCTCAATATGACAAATTGAGTGAGCCATGAAAACCTCCAATCCAAAAGGTTAATGGTTTAACTCCCTAAGTTATTTGAGAAGGCTAATTAATAATCGAATCAGTGGGATAAGAAAAAGTATGATCAAAATTATCGCTACCCAGGTGAAAAATCTGCTTTTGGGTTGAGGAAATTCGTAGCCGCAGATGGGACAGCGGCGACTATCTTTGGGAATCTTCACCGCACAATTGGGACATTCCTTTCTTTTTGTCCCGATCAAGTTTATTGCCTCCTCCCTGCTTTGGACAAGATAATTTAACTAATTAGATTTTCTTGACAAATTCTTTTGTAATGACTGGATTTTTCCTCATATTGATGATGGAGCAGAATTTGGCAAAAAGTTCCGAGATTTCTGAATCGTTATCTACTTTTGTGACCACCTTTTTAAAATGATTTCTGTTTTCAAACTTCTCTATCTCCATCCATTCCCCATCCTTTTCAGCCTTTTCAAAAATCTCATAAGATAAACATCCGTACTTCAAATAAATAGCTTTGACGTTCTTCTGGAGATTCAGATATGCTTTTGTTTTGCCCTTTGGCACCTTATAAGAATAGGTCACAATGAACACAACCTCTCCTTTGAGTTCTTGTTATTCAGAGACAGTGCTTGTTGGCCGAGCATTACGTCCAGACGGATTCACAGGATATTAAACTCGACAAATCATCCTTTTCGCAGCGAGGAAAATTTCAGAACCAATCCAACGCAGCCATATGAAAAGATTCGCCGTAGACTTTGTCAATTGTGGCATCGGCCAGATTCTTTACCATCAATACGCCATCGTCTCGCTTTTGAACCCGGTATCCTTTGGATTTGTATATACTTAAGAGTCCCCTATCGGCAACCGCACGGTTGATCACGCCGCTTTTGGCAAGTCTCTCTGTCTCATCAATGAGTTCCCCGTACGTAGCATCATCCAAAGCGACGAGGTCCTGTACCTTAATCACGTCTCGGGCTTCCCTCAACAAAGCGTATCCTTTCTCCTTCAGGATCGATTTTTGCTCATCGAAGCTTTTACGCTTGGTAAACAGGTTGACAAAATCCTTTTGTCTGGCTGCAAATCCGGTTTTATTCTCGACGAATTTTTCATAGATCTGATAAATCTTCTCAGGATTTAGCATAGTCTCGGCTTTTATATCCACTGGTTCGCTCTTATCGAGAACTTTGGAAACACCTGCAAATCGATTTACATATTCGACCTCTTTATATTCGAGTTTATCATAAATTCCATAAGCGATTATGGTCCGAGTTGTGCAAAGGAAAGAGAAACGATACTTTTGCTTGCGAAAGTAATCATGCGCTGTCTCCATCAGGCTTTTACAGATTCCCTGTCGAGAAAAATCGGGATTGGTTGCTACCGCCCAGATACCGCCGACAATCTCGATTTCTCCCTTGATGGTCTTTGTCGGAATATCCATCACTCCCACATACCCTGCCAGCCGCCCATCCTTTACGCCACAAAACCCGACCGGGCTGTTTTTCAACCTGGCATCCATATTTATGAGTTCCTCGAAATCCTTAGGTGAGATCGGCCACCAAAAGGCAAGATCCATCAACATCATGATCTCATCCTTTGGCTCTAATTCTCTATAGGTGATGATGTCCATCATAGACTCCCTATTTTATTGTCTATAAAAATATCGGTCAAAACGCTCACTCGGTCTGAATAATATAAAAGAGTATGATCAAAATCAATGTAAAAATAGAATCTACCAGGTAAAACCTCAATCCCAGGCAAGTAATGATACCGGTTAATAAGGTCACCAAGAAGAATATAACCAGAGCGAGGATGCTCCCTCGGATAATGGACCTATATTTGATAATATCCTTGGAACATATAAACAGTATTATTCCAACCCAGATTACAAATGCAGCTAAGGCCTTGTAATTGTAAACAACGAACGGCTGATCAGACCACACATGCTGCATTTTGAACAATCTGAAAACGCCTTCGGTGGCAATCAATCGCCCGATGCCTCCGATTAAAAAGGCAATGGAGATTACGCGAAGAATTATAGTTTTGGTACGTCGGCTCATAGCATAAACCTCCTGTTTAAATGTTGCCCTTAACTTTATATCTGCCCTAAAGTTATCTTGAGCTGTTTCAAGGCCTGGCCTGACACGATTCGAGCGTCAGGAGAAGCTCCTGACGCAGCCAGAAGATGCCTTCAGGCATTTGATCCACCCCTCTTTCTCCCTCCTTTTAAATATTTGTCAAACCAGCGTAGAATATGCTTCAACCTTTCGATGCGTCGATCTGTGCGACCTCCCCGTGAAAGACCGTGCGGTTCGGCTGGAAAACGCACCATTTCGGTATCCACGCCCAACTTTTTCAGCGCCACAAAGATTTGCTCGCCCTGCTCAATGGCACATCGCAAATCCTGTTCGCTGTGAATGACCAGAGTAGGGGTCTTTACATTACCAATATATTTCAAAGGGGATTGCCGCCAGTAGTTCTTAAAATCCTCCCAGGGCGGCTTGTCTCCAAACTCTCGCTGCATGCCCCAGTTGTAGTCACTGGAGCCATACATGCTGATCAAGTTACTCACACTCCTCTGCGTAACCGCTGCCTTGAAACGGTTAGTGTGTCCAATGATCCAGTTGGTCATGTAGCCGCCATAACTTCCACCGGTAACACCCATTCTTTTCTTATCGATATACGGTTTCTTTTCAACAAAATCGACCCAGGCCATCAAATCATAGTAATCCACCGTGCCCCAGTTATTCCAGATCGCTTTGGAGTGCTTTTCTCCGTACCCCTGACCTCCGCGTGGATTGCAGAAGTAGACGATATATCCGTGTGCAGCCAAATAATAAAACTCATGCATGAAAAAGTTTCCATACTGCACCCGGGGACCACCGTGAATCTCTAAGATGGAGGGATATTTTCTCTTTTTATTGAATCCCGGCGGTTTGAGAATCCAGCCGTGAAGATCATTCCCCGCAGCGCCCTTAAACCAAACTTCCTCTATTTTTCCCGAATCAATAGTCTGCAAAAGATTTTCATTTACTTGGGTAAGTTTGCGAGAGCGTCGACTCGTCATATCCCGCAGCCAAATCTCTCCCAGATCCTTCATGTCCGCATGAAAATAGGCAAGCCTCAACTGGTCTTGGTTAAAGTTGAATGCCCCAACCACTCCCTCGTCGTCAATCACAGTTTGCAGACTTCGCTTATTGCCATCCAGCGATATCGATTTGAGAATGGTGTCTCCGTGATACGCCACTTGGAAATAA
>Ga0209427_10001522_pt1 | contig 26771 bp, 15 predicted proteins | sample DeeMarSWOR136_30_FD_187465 | JGI IMG/M metagenome (GOLD analysis project Ga0209427, IMG submission 187465) | Marine sediment microbial communities from White Oak River estuary, North Carolina - WOR-1-36_30 (SPAdes) (version 2) | ecosystem: Environmental > Aquatic > Marine > Intertidal zone >...
CTGATGAAGTTGCCTACGTCATCCTGGAAGATCCTCTGAACGAGAATATACTCTATGCCGGTCTGTACAGGGGAGTTTACGTATCGACAGACCGCGGGCAGAGCTGGGCCTTGCTCGGTCCTGAGATGGCAGCCACCTGCATTTCTGACCTGGTCATCCAGGAGAGGGAGATGGACCTTGTGGCCGGAACTCACGGCAGAGGTATCTACAAGATGAATCTCAGGCCTATTCAGGAAGCGTTCAAAAACGGGACTCCTCAAGCAAATATTCTTTTTGAGACTCCTATGGCTCAGTTGCCCTGGATCAAGGACACCCATCGTGACCCGATGTACAAAACGATCGAGAAGGTCCCGATCACCTTTTATCTTTTGAAAGAGGCCGAGGTCACTATTGGCGTGAAGAACAGTGCGGGGATGGTAATCTGGTCAACTCCCATAAAAGCAAAAAAAGGTTTCAATCAGTATAGATGGGACCTCATAAGGGAAAAAGTGGATAGCCCGCAACCCTATTTCATTCATTATTACAAATTTGCGCCGGCAGGAACGCATGAAATTCAGATCAGCGGTGAGGGGATAGACTTGAGGGGTGAGCTGACCATTGTTCATCGTGACTCCCCTGTTCTTTATCAAACTCCCAATGGCCGGAAAAGAAAAATAGGACAAAATTCCTATTGACTGAATAATCCGGAGCGGTTTAAAGTAGTTCCTTTTGGAGAATAAAATGAGCGTTGTTGAGATCGAGAATGTCACTAAAACCTTCGGCCGTCTGAGAGCGGTGGACGATTTGTCCCTGAATGTCCCTCAAGGAAGCATCTATGGGTTTATCGGGCCCAACGGATCCGGGAAAACCACGACTTTGCGGATGATCATGAACATCTTTTATCCCGATTCCGGACGAATCCGCATATTCGGAGAAGAGATGCGCGGGTCCACCAGCGAGCGCATCGGGTATCTGCCGGAAGAGCGCGGGATGTACAAGAAAATGAAAGTCAGGGATCTTCTCCGGTTTTACGGAGAGCTGAAAAGCGGCCGGAAAGTGAACAAAGAAGTGGACTTCTGGCTCGATAAGCTGGAGTTGAGCGAATGGGCCGATAAAAAAATCGAGACGCTCAGCAAGGGGATGGGACAAAAGGTCCAGTTCATCTCGACTATCGTTTCACAACCCGAGTTGATCATCCTCGATGAACCGTTTACTGGATTGGACCCGGTCAACGTCGAAGCCATCAAGAATGCCATTCTTGACCTCAGAGCTCAAGGAGCCACGGTGATTTTCAGCACCCATGATATGAATGTCGCCGAGAAGATGTGCGATTTTATTTTCATGATATTCAAAGGGAAAAAGGTCCTGGACGGGACTCTGGTTTCGATTCAGGATAAATACGGCAGCGATACACTCCGGGTTCGGACTGAAGGCGGAGCATCCGCGCTTCAGAGCCTGAATGGAGTGGAAAGGATCACGGATTTTGGTCAGCTCCAGGAATTGCGTATCGCTCCGGACAATGACCATCAGAAGATCCTCTCCGAGATCATGTCCCGGACCCGCGTGTACAGTTTTGACCTGGCCAAACCCACACTGTACGACATTTTCCTCAGGATCGCCGGGCCAGAAGCTAAGGAGGAGACTGATGCGTAGAACTTTCAGGCTGGTGAAAAGGGAATATCTGGCCGCTGTCAAGACAAAAGGATTCATCATCATGCTGGTCCTGATGCCGGTGATCATGGGAGGAAGTGCGATTGCCATGTATCTCCTGCGGGGCCAGGTGGATACCACGGATAAACGCGTGGCCGTTGTTGATCATTCGGGAGCAGTTGCGGACATGCTTTTGAAAGCGGTCGAGGAGCGGAATAAGGCGGCAGTGTATGATAAGGATACAGGAAAGAAAATACAGCCCGCGTATGTCCTCGAGGCAATCGAACCTGACAAGACGGACCCTCAGGCCCAGAGGCTGGAGCTTTCAGACCGCATTCGCAGCGGAGAGCTTCATGCCTTTCTCGAGATCGGCCCGAATGTCCTTTATCCCAAAGAAGAGCAGAGCACGTTCCGCATTAAATACCATGCCAAGAATGCAGCCATGGACAGTGTCCGCAACTGGCTGAACAACACCATCAATCCTTATCTGCGCAAAGTCCGCTTGATGGATTCCGGCGTGGATGAGTCCAAGGCGGATCAAATAATGGCCTGGATTCAGGTTGAAGCTATGGGGCTTTTATCAGTTGATGAGGAGACCGGTGAGATCCAGGAGGCCAGAAGAACAAGCGAGGAAGAAGCCATCTTTGTGCCAGTAATCGTTTTCTTCTTGATGTTCATGATGATCATGATGGGCGCCATGCCGCTTCTGCAGAGCACCATGGAAGAGAAAACACAGAGAATTGCGGAGGTCCTCCTGGGCAGCATGAAACCTCATGAGTTCATGGCCGGCAAAGTCCTGGGAGGCCTGGCTGTTTCACTGACCGGAGCTTTGGTTTATGTGACAGGCGGTGTTTTCTTTCTCGGAAGACTCGGATTAAAAGATGTTATCCCCTTTCATGTTATTCCCTGGTTTTTTACCTTTTTGGTGCTGGAGATCGTCATGGTGGGCTCCTGGTTGGCCGCGTTGGGCTCGACCTGCAATGACCCCAAAGACGCCCAGAACCTGACGTTTCCGGCCATGTTTCCCGTCTTTTTTCCGATGTTTGTCTTCATGCCGGTCTTGATGGAGCCGACCAGTGGCTTCGCCACCTGGCTATCGTTGTTCCCGCCGTTTACGCCGATGCTGATGCTCATCAGGAAAGCGGCGCCAGCGGGGATTCCCGCCTGGCAACCCTGGATCGGGCTTATCGGTGTCGTATTGTTTACCGTGTTCGCTGTCTGGGTGGGCGGACGGATTTTCAGGGTCGGTATCCTGATGCAGGGGGGAGCTCCGAAGCTGTCCCATATGATCAAATGGGCCATCCGCGGCTAAAGGAGGACACGGGAATAGAGGACTGCCCTCAGTTCACTATGGAATGGCGGCTCTCGTCTTATCCATGGCTACTATCATGATTCCCGCTGTATCGAGACGCCGCTGGGCTCTGTTTTTTTCCTGAAGCAGTTTTGCCCGCAGCTTCTTGTATTGGATTAAATCCCTGGCTTTTTCTTTATGCTTGAGAAAATATTGTGGTATTTTTAAAAAAAAGAAAGTTCTGGTATATTAATATATGAGAGCACGAATGTCTCTTGCTATAAAAAAAGATAATCAGTAGATACAGAATATCTTAAATCTTTCATTCAAGAAGAACTGCAGGAGAGAGGAGTTATAAAAGTGAGAAAAAATTTCGTTATTTTACTTTTTTTGGGAGTCCTCCTTATTTTGCTTTTTTCTCAAAACCTGACTGGTATGGTAAAAGAACAGGAAAAGAAGGAACAAAAGCCAAATATCATCATTATCCCTGATGAAGTTAAAAAAGTCTTTGAAGAAGGGATGCAAACCCGGCAAACACGGTCGGACATTCCTTTCTCCATCGTTAGGTATCTCTATTTTCCTGCAGGTTCAAATCTCTACACCATCTTTTTCTTCAGAGTAAAAAATGCTGACCTCGGTTTTTCCCCGATTGCAGATAGCCCGGAGGAGAAAAAAGAGAAAGATGAAGCACTCTCTGCAACCGAAAGCCCTTCAGCCAAACTCCAGGCCAAATCCCACTTCTTTCTGCAGTTCAACAAACTGGACAATAACACACCAGGAGATGTTGCCTATGAAGTCTATGTGCCTGTTAACGTGCAGGAAGACAGTTCCACCTTTGAATCTGAAAAAGTGGATTATTACTCGACCGGATATCCCCTGGCTCCAGGCAATTATCTTCTCTCCATGGCCATCTGTTCTCAAAAATTAGATAAAATAGGGATCCAGTATTTGGAGCTTTCTCTTCCTGATATGTTTTCTCTTGGAGATAAACTTGAGACTACTCCATTCTTTTTTGTCAAAACTCAGGAGTTTATGGACTCTCCTGAGAAAAGGCCAACGGCTCACAAAGGCCTTTTTACCTATTCTATCCTCAAAATCGAACCCCATTTTGAGAATATTTTTTCTTCCGGGGATAATCTCGAACTCCTGTATTATATTTTTGGTGCCCAACCCGCGGAAAATGGAACATTCAATATCGAAGTCACCTATTCCATCTTAAAGGGCGAAGAAAAGGCGGTCTCCTTTGCTCCTGGAAATTATGATACACCCTTCGTCAACCAGCCGCTCCCGTTGAAAAAAACAGTGGTGATAAAATCAGAATCAGGCGAACAAACAGAGGAGCAGGATATTGAAGCCGGTAAATACACTCTCTCCATGAAGATCATTGATAAGGTTTCGGGGAAATCGGTTACAAAGAGCGTTGATTTTGAGGTGAAATAAAAAGCATTTCTATATATAATAGCCTTAAATAGAATAACCTTGAAAAGGGAGCTTCTTTGATGAAGGGAAAATTTCCAGCATTCTTGTGGTTCGTTCTTTTTTCTTTTTTAGTCCTGACGACTTCTGCCAGCCTCTGGGGGCAAAAATCGCCCAAGGAGCTTCCTGAAAGATACAAGAAGTGGCTCGAAGAGGAAGTTGTCTATATCATCACTCCGACTGAAAGAAAAGTTTTTCTCATGCTTGAAAATGACAGAGAAAGAGAGATATTCATAGAAGCTTTCTGGAAACACCGAGATCCGACCCCAGAGACTCCTGAAAATGAATTTAAACTGGAGCATTATCGCAGAATCAGCTATGCCAATAAATGGTTCGGTAGAGGCACACCCACCGCAGGCTGGAGAACAGATATGGGGAAGATTTACATTATTCTCGGAGAGCCCAAGACAATTGATAGATATGAGAATATGACCGAAGTCTACCCCACAATCGTTTGGTTCTATCAGGGGATGGGGGAGTACGGTCTGCCTGAGGCTTTCAATGTTGTTTTCTTGAAAAAGTATGGAGCCGGAGATTATGAGACGTACAGTCCCCTTAAAGACGGGCCTCAAAAATTATTGGTTCATTACTTCGGTGATCCCCAGGATTATCTGAGTGCTTTTCAACAGCTAAGACAGATCCAACCGCAATTGGCCAGAGTTTCGCTCTCTCTCATCCCGACCGAGCCTCTGCCCTCGCTGAGTCCATCTCCGGTTTCGGAAATTCTCCTCTCCAACATCAATGTCAAACCTCAAAAATCCGTAAAGGACCAATATGCCGAGAAACTTTTGAAATATAAAGATATTATTGAAGTTGAATATTCGGCGAATTACATCGGAAACGACCATCTGGTCTCAGTCATACAAGAAGAATCAGGGATGTGTTTTGTCCATTATTTTATCCAGCCCGACAAGCTTTCAGTCAATTTTTTTGAAAATAAATACTATACCACTTTAGAAATCTCAGTGAACATAACAGACCAAGAAGAAAAAACAATCTACCAGTATAATAAATCTATCCCGATAGAATTTGATGAAGACCAGCTCAAAAAAATTCAATCCAGACCCTTCAGGCTTCAAGATGTTTTTCCTCTCGTCGACGGGAACTATAAATTCAATCTCCTCCTCAAAAACAGAGTCTCCAAGGAATTCACCTCCTTCGAGAAGGATTTGTTTGTTTCCTCATCCCAGCAGGCGGAAGAAATGGCCTTTCTGCTTCTGGCCCCCTCCGTGAAAAATGTTTCTTCGGGCGAGCCGAAAAAGTCTTTTATGGTCGACGATATTCAACTCTATCCATCTGCGAGAAATGAATATTCGATTCACGACAGGCTGTATGTCTTTTTCCAGGCTCCCGTTCTAGAAGATGAAGTATTTGAAACAGGTCGACTTGAATTCGTCTTTTACAAAGGAGATCAGGAGTTCTTAAAGAGAGAAAAGGAGATCAAAGCTTACCCCCAAAAAGGACGATTCTTAGAAGAATTTTCACTGGAAAATTTTCCTCCGGCTTATTATCGGGTGGAAGTCAATATCTTCACCAAAGAAAACAAAAGTATTCTTTTTCAACAGGCTATGTTTTCCGTATCACTCGCGGAATCTATCCCGCGTCCCTTCGTCCATTCGGAATTAGCTCCATCTTCTCTTGATCCATTGACGGACTATATTTTGGGCGGTCAATATTTCAACCAAGGTAACTATGAAAAGGCTGAATATTTCCTGGGAAAGGCGTATCAGAAAAAGCCTGATTCCCTGCAGTTTGCAGAAGGCTTCGGCAGGGTTCTTTTTTTCAGAGAAAAGTTCGAGGAAGTGAAAAATATTTTATCGCCATTTTTAGAGAGCCCTCAAAAAGACCACCGGTTCTTGAGGCTATTGGGACAATCCTGTCAAAAGTTGAGTCAGTTTGCCGAAGCGATAGATTATTATAAACAATACTTGGCCCATTATGGGACGAATCTGGAAATCCTGAACGCCATAGGATACTGCTATTTATCTCTGGGGAATAAAAAAGAAGCCCTGGAAGCCTGGGAAAAATCACTTGAAATCGATCCCAACCAGGAGCAAATCAAAAAAATCGTTGCTTCCATTAAAGGTGAAAAATGAAAAAAATAATTTCAATAGGCTTAATTATTGGCTTTGGTTTTTTAATCTCGATCTCCTGCCGTTTTTCCCGTTTGGAAAATGATCTATCGGTTAAGCACAAGGAATTTCTTTCTGAGGTCAGATACCTTATCAAGAAGAAAGAAAAAAAGGTTTTTCGTAAACTTCCTCCTGCAGAGAGAGAAGAATTCATAGAGGAATTCTGGAAAAAGCGGGATCCTGATCCAGCTACAGAAGAAAATGAATTTAAAGACGCCTACTATACCCGTATCAAAGAGGCCAATCATCTCTTTCAAGAAGGTGCTACTCCGGGATGGCTTCAGGATAGGGGAAGAATATATATTTTAATAGGACCGCCAGAAATAAGAAATGTCTATCCCATGGGATATTCTTTCTATGATCGACCCAGCGAAGTCTGGTACTATGGCTTTTTTCCCATAATATTCGTCGATTATTCGTATGTCGGAAATTATGAACTCCTTCCCATAAGCGCTCAATATGTGGCCACGCTCATGAGGCACCAGATGGGCCTAAAGCCCGATGTGAAAATGGAAAAAGTGATCCTGGACTTTGACCTGAATTTAGAAAAAATGGCAGGCGGCCAGGTCCAGGTCAAGGTCAAGATTCCGTATAAAAACATATGGTTTGTGGAAGAAAATGAAAAACTGGAAACGACTCTCAGCCTGAACATAGAGGTTTTTTCCGCTTTAAAAAAGAAAATGAAGGTTTGGGATTTCAATGAAGAGTATCTTCTTTCCTTAGATCAAAGTGAAATCAGGGAAAATTTGGATAAAAGCTATGTGATTTCTGCGCAGCCTGAGCTTGTCCCGGGGAATTACACTATGAAAGTTCTGCTCGAGAATAAAACAGACGGCACCAAGGCCCAAAAAACCATTAAATTTGATTTATAAACAGGGAGAGTAAAATTGAACAGGAAAAAGACATTCATATTATTTTGTTTTATGGTTATTTTCCTTTTCTCAAGCTCCCCGCTTTTTTCTCAAGCCGGAGCAGGAAGAGGCCGTATAAGCGGCGAAGTGGTTGACGAAAAAGGAAATCCGGTCGTCTCAGCCAAGCTTAATCTTCAATTTCAAGAAAATAAAGAAATTGTCAGAGAAACGACGACGGATAATAAAGGAAAATGGAAGATCGGAGGGCTGGGGAGTGGGATTTGGCTAATTACCGTATCGGCCGAGGGTTTCATTCCTTACCAAAAAACGATAAATGTCAGCCAGCTTGAAAGAAATCCCTATTTAAATATTGTTTTGAAAAAAGCAGAAGAGCAATTCTTTGAAACAGCCCCTGAGATCGGACTTTTTGAAGAAGGCAGCAAGCTCTTCAGAGAAGAGAGATTTAAGGAAGCGGTCGCTGCCTTCGAAAAATTTTTAGAAAAGAATCCAGACCTCTATCAGGTTCATTTCAGCCTGGGCAATTGTTACAAGGAGATGAGAGACGTAGAACAGGCGTTAAAAGAGTATCAGGTTATTCTCGATAATGTGGATGAAAAAAATGAAAAAGATAAAAAGCTCAAAGCGAAAACCCTGGCCGCCATCGGAGAATGTTACTTGGAGACGGACGAAATGGATTCAGCTCAGGAATATTTCAAACAATCCCTTGCCTTAAGCCCTGACGATGAAATCTTAGCCTATAATGTTGGAGAAATCTATTTTGCTCACCAGAAATTGGATGAGGCCATAGAATACTTTAAATTGGCCAGCGAGATCAAGCCTGGATGGAGTGATCCTTACTATAAATTGGGCCTTGTCTATCTGAATAAAAATGATAGCCAGAAGGCAATCGAGTATCTATCCAAATTTTTGGAAAAAGAACCTGATTCAGCCCGCTCGGTCAACGTCAAGAATATAATCGATTATTTGAAAAAAAGGTAAATAAAAAAGGGCCCTCTCCCCATCAGGGAGAGGGCCCTTGAACTTCTGCTTCTCTTTTCTCCTTAGAATATCAGCTTCACACCGAGTCGAACTGCAATCGGACTTTGGAAAGCGTATTCCTGCAGGAACTGAGGATTAGGCGTGATGCCTTGAGCCTGCATGACGTCCTCGTAATTGAACCCAGCAATGATTTCATCGTTATCCAGATAGACTGTTCCAAAATTGGCCACATTGTATAAACGTTGGGCGATTCTGTTATTGGTGATATTGTAGACGTTCATGTTCAATTGGAGCGTGTTCTTCTCCCCGAGTTTCATGTTGTATTCAGCGTACAAGTCTGCTCTCCAGAGGAATGGTGTCCGCCCATCAGTAAAGCGGCCTTCAGGATAATATCCATCCGCGCGGTTGAGCTCAAATTCTCTGGTAACAGGAGTTCCTGTCGCCGCAAAAGCGTTAAAGCCAAGAGTCAAACCGACATCAAGGCTGTAGGCACCGTAGAGTTTGAACTGATGAGGCCTGTCAGTAGCTAAAAGACCAAGAGACTCAGTCCCGACTCCGTTTGAAAAGGCAGCGGAAGTGTAATGCAGGAACCAGGCATCAAAATACCTTTCCACGTTCGGATCCTTTCTTCCGTGCTCTTCAGAACTTGCCAGTCCGGCAAAATTCCCCCAGAGTTTGCTCCAGGTGTAGTGCAACCCGGCCATCCAGTCGTTGGAGAACCGCTTGTCAAAACCGATGTCTACAGAGTGGTAGTTGCGTTTTGCTCTTGGACAGTTGACCCCCACTGGAACATAGTTTGTTGGGTCTATCGCTGCCTGCTCGGCATAGATTTCGTTGATCCAGTCAGAGCCGGGATTGCCGTTGTAGTACTGCTCGCCAGCGGGTGTCTGGACGCCAATGTCTTCAATAGCCCACAGGATCTTGTTGTGAAGATAGCGGACAGTTATGGAAACATCCTGGAATAACTGCCTCTGGACGCCAAAGGAGAGTTCCATCTTGCTGTAGGGCTTCATGGCATTCGTTCCTGAGCTCGGCTGGGTGGTGTCATAGGAAGGGATTCTCCAGTCAAGGGTCTCAATGAAATAATTTGCGAGGTCGGCATCTGTGGAAGGATGGTCTCTCTCACCGACCATCCAGTCAGTAACGACAGATGGAGGGATTAAATAATAATGGGCAAGCCACTTGTAACCGCCGTAAGAACCTTCAGCCATATCGAGCTTCATCACATCGTAGTAGATTCCGGCGCTTCCGAAGACCTTTAAGCTGGCATCTCCAAAGACATCGTAGGCGAAACCGAAACGAGGAGCCAATTTGTCGACAAAGTCAAAGGCAATGGGTGGTTCCAAGAACTCAGGATTATCTATCGCGGCTTGGGATTCTGGGTCAACAAACGAAGGGATGTCCTCTTTTTCTGCTCGAACACCGAAGTTCAAGGTCAACTTGTTGCCAATTGTCCAGCTGTCCTGCAGATAAATGGCAATTCGGTTGCTTGCAGTGGCGGCGACAGTTCCCAGCGGGTCATAGGCATACATGATACCATAGTCATTGGTGACAGTGCCGAACGTACCACCAATCGGGATATCGTAGCTGGGAGATTGATAAGGTTCCATCCACTCGAAATACCAGGAATCATAGGGTGCCGCGTCAAAAACATCCTGAGAGATCCTGACAAACTGAACGCCGGCTTTAAACATGTGTTCCCCTGCAAGGTCAACATAGAGTGTTCCGTCTAGAGCAGCCGTGTACTTGTACTGGATATCTCTTAAGAGCTGATAGCGGTCACCACCCGGATAATTGTACCAGTACTGCGGTCTCTCCATCGCCGCAGGCACGCCCGGGACACCGACATTTGTCGTGTAGAAATAGTAGCGCTCGCCAGGAGGCCCGACGAGGTTCTCTACGTTGGTGCGGAATATACCTCCAGAGGTGGACAGGAACAGGTTGTCGCTGAAAATGTAATCGGCTCGTAAGGCAGCTGTATAACCAGGATAATTGTAACCCGAGCCAGCCCAGTTATAATCGATGGGGCTGGTGCCTGCCTGAGAAGGAAGTGAACCTCTGTATTGACTGTAGTCTGTGCTCCAGCTGGCATGCATACGGAGTTTACTGAAAGGTTGTGCTGAGATTTTAATGTTTCCATGATGCCACTGATCGGCTCGAGTAAAGGTCTTCATTATGTCTTCGTCAGGGAGGAAGAACGTTTCTCGCGTGGTCTGCTCGAATCGGGGAAGGTAGCTTCCGAAGAACCATAGCTTGTCTTTGATCAAATATCCGCCCAAGGCAATGCCGATTTCAAACCTTTTCCAATCATCTTCGGGGTAAGTGATGTATTCGTATCTGGTTATGTCATACGGAGCTATCCTCAAGGATGGCCTAGGCTCTCCATCCAGGGAGCTGGATTCGTGATAAAGCAGTACTTCTCCGTGATATTCGTTTCCACCGCTTCGAGTGATGACGTTGATCACTCCTCCCATGGAGCCTCCGTATTGGGCTTCGTATCCGCTGGACTTAACCTGGACTTCTTCAACGAACTCAAACATCACATTCTGTCCGGACACACCGTCATACATGGTCGTTGTGTCTACACCATCGATAAAGAACATATTTTCTGAACTGCTGGCTCCGTCGAAGGATATTCCAGTGAGCTCACTTTCTTCGTTGACGCCAGCGGCAACGGTGATCACAGATGAAAAATCTCTGCCTTTCGGGAGCTTGGTGAACATCTCCCTGGAAATGGAATAGGTCGAGGCACTCGTTCTGATGTCCACGATAGGAGACTCACCGATAACGGTGACCTCTTCTTCAATGGTAACCGGTCTTAACTCCACATCTAACCTGATAGACTGCCCCAGCCTGATGACAACTTCTTCCATTACCACAGTGGCAAAACCGGGCAATTTGAAAGTGACGGTATAAGTTCCTACTGGTAATTTTGTCAGAAGAAAACGACCATCCCTGTCAGTCTCGACTAACCCTATTCCCATCAACTTAGGGCTTCTTGCTTCTATGGTTACTCCTTGAAGAGCTTCTCCTGTGTCGGCAATCACGACTCCGATTATCTGTCCTGTTTGTTCCTGAGCGAAAGAGAGCACTGCTGTAAGGAGAAAGATCGAACCTAATACCGCGAAAAATTTTTTCATGCTTTTCTCCTTTTCCCTCAATACTGAAAGGAAAATTTAATATCCCCCTATCCACGGAGTAAAATTATTTTACTCCATCCTCTAGCCTTGTGATTGATTTATCCTGATTATCACCCCCCTTTTTAGATTTATTTTTTCCGCTTTTTAAAAAATTTTTCATTAGTGAATAAATCACCAACTTATTTTCAGGTGAAAGGCTACTGACTATAATTTTATTATGCAAAAACTGTGCCAATCACGAATTTTATATCTCAATTATTATCAATAAGTTAATATTTGTGCCGAGCCTTTTGAATCCAATTTTTTGAATTATATCCAATTTTTTGTACATTAGAGAGTCTTCTTGAGAGCTTTTAAGATGGCCTTCTTGAATTCAGGATTGATCTGAGTCCCATTTTCTTCGGCCAGATTCAGGTAATCCAGTGCTTTCTGGTATTCTTTTTCTATGTAATACAAATTGGCAAGATTGTTGTACGCATTTCCATGTTTTGGATTGAGTTCTATCGTTTTTTGATATTGTTCATGGGCTTCTTTGTATCTTTTCAATTTAAAAAGGATATTGCCGTGAAGATAAAAATAATCAGCTGGAATTTCTTCTTCCTTTTGGATTGTAGGCATGGGCCTGCTCAACCTGCTGTCGAGCTCAGTGAGCATTCCCTCCATTCTCCCAATATCAGCCTGAATCGCCGATCGTTCTCTCTGATCTGTGGTCCTGGAGAGTTTTTGTTTAAGTCCATCTATAATTTCCTGAACTTCCCTTTTTCTATCCTGAATTTGAATTATGTGCATCTGCTCTCTGTTGAGCTTTAATTGAGTAATATATTTATAGTTTTCCTTGGCTTTTATTATTTGATTCAATGAAAGTTCAAGGTTTTCCTGCTTGTAGGAGATGTGTGATAAATAGAAATAGGCATCCGCATGCTCTGGCATCTTCTCCAGGCATTTTTTCAACTCCCTCTCTGCTTTTTTATAGTTCCCTTCAAGATAATAACTCTGAGCTTTTTCAAATATGCTGTTGGCTATCTTAAATCTTTGAAGAAGGAGGTATTCATCCCGAGTGTAATCTTCCTGACCAAAGATTAAAGTAAGCCCCATGAATATGATGATTACAACCAAAGATAGAGAAATAATAGTATTTCTTCCCATCATTATTACCTCTGTTGATTGTAAATTATCTGATTTATCCCCTTATTAATATTGGTTATATCAATATCATGGCGAGAATAATAAATAATATGATTCTTATGTTTTTTTAGTATATCATTTTTTTGATAATGTCAATACCATTTTCCATTTTTCCGGTCGTTCATCCAATCATTTGGAAGCATATTTGACTTTTCCTTCTCGGATGTATAAATTTCTAGTATAAAAGAATCGGGGAGGGAAAAATGGGAAAAAAGAAAAACATAAGCGCTTCCTTTATAATTCTTGTTTTTCTTGCGGTTTTTATCAGCCTGGCGGTTTATGCTTTTCAGGAAAAAGTCGACGATATTCTCGATAAAAGCAGTCAAGTCGTTGTCTCCATCGTTGTCTACGATTCCGACAAAAAAGAAATTGCCCAGGGAAAAGGCGTTATCGTTTCTCCAGATGGGCTGGTTTTGACCAATTACCATCTCATTTGCCAGGGGTATTCGGTTAAGGTACGCCTTGCTGAAGGCGAAAAGGCCAGAAAAAAAGTGGACTGGGAAAATGTTTTTTATCCAGGTTTTGAACGCCAAAGGAACAGAGAGCAGGAAAAGAAGAAGCTCAAAGGAAAATGGGTCAATGTTGAAGGATTAGTAAGCGTAGACAAAGAGCTGGATCTTGCTCTCCTTAAGCTGGAGAAAAAAGACTATGCTTCTTGCCAGATTTCTCCATCTGACCGGTTTGAAATTGGAGATAAAGCCATTATAGCTGTCGATGATGAATCTATCACTGAGGGGACTATCACTGGATTGAGTGATTTGATAGGAACAAAAAAAATTGCTCAATTCAACCTTCCGCTTTCTCCTGACATGAGCGGTTCTCCTGTATTCAACTCTAAGGGAGAAGTCACCGGCATCGCTTCCTACATCACTGATAAGTCTATCTTTATTTTTCCAGCATGCTATGCTCTTTCTCTGATTCAAGAAGGGGAAGCCACACCTCTGTCCAAATGTTCGCACGAAGATTATTTTGCATCCTGCGAGGGTCTTTATCTTAAAGGAACTGCCTTTTCCTTAATGGGAAATTATGATAAATCATTAAGAATTTTTGAAGAATCCTTGATGATTAATCCCAAATATCCACCTGCATATTCCCATATGGGATTTTTGCTTACCAAACTTAAACGGTATGAAGAAGCTATCAATGCCTACCAGGAAGCCGTAGGTCTGAATCCCGATGATTATAAGGCTTTTTTTGGCCTGGGAATGGCTTATTTAAGAGCCAATGAATATCAAAAAGCTATTGTTTCTCTAACCCAATGCACAAAGGCCAATCCAGATTTTCCTGATGCTTTCTACAACCTCGGTCTTGCCTGTGATACCCTTGGTCAACTGGATAAAGCGGCAGAGGCTTACCAGCAGTTTATTAAAATCAATCCAGGCCCTGCCCTGACAGGACTCAACCAGCTGGGGTCTGTTTATGTCAAAATGGGGCAGTATGACAAAGCTATTGCCACCTTCCAGGAGGTGATGGAATCAAATCCTTCAGATCTCAAAGCAGTATATAATTTAGCTTATGCCTGTGATATGTCAGGCCAATACGACTTGGCTGCCACTCATTACAGAAAACTTATCAGCCTGAATCCAAAGGATGCCAGGACCTACCAGGAACTTCTCTTTCGACTCTTTGATAAAGCAGAGCAGTATGAGAAGGCTATAGAGATAGGCCAGGAAATCATCAAACTATCTCCAGACAATCCCAGCGATCACTTCAATTTGGGCATAATATACTATAAAAAAGAGGATTTTGAGAACGCGCTCGCAGCTTACAATAAAGCGCTTTCATTGAACCAGAATTTCGACCCTGCCTATTACAACATCGGGCTTGTCCAGTTCAGACAGGAGAAATATGGGGAAGCCATCGAGGCATTCATCAAGTTCATTGAGCTTAGGCCCGGCAATCCTGATGCTCATTACAACGTCGGCGCTGGCTTTCTCCAGCTCAAAAAGTATGATGAGGCCATCGATTTCCTACAGCGCACCATTAAGCTCAGACCTGATTATGCCCTCGCTCATTATAACCTGGCTATTGCCTATTATGCTGTTGGTGACAGATTCAGTGCCGATGAAGAGTATAAGACACTCAAGACTCTCAATCCTGAACTCGCAGAAAAGCTGAGCAAGATCATTCATAAATAAAAAACAGGTAAGATCTTTACTCGGAATCCAGGCGGATCTCAACGAAGCAGACCGCTGAGGGGAGGGATATTTTCGTCGAAGAAGCTCGCTCTTGTTTTTACAGTTTTTTCCGAATTTTAGATCATAAGACTAGAATGTGAGTTTTAATCCTGCTCTCAACGAGAATCCTGTAAGGTCAAATTCAGAACCGCAGTAATCAAAAAATTCGTACGTACTTGTATCCAGATTAATAACCATTTTAGAAAAAAGGAGTTGCTTTTCCTCCAATTTCGCTGAGCTTTCAAAGTTTTTAAATTTGACCTTGGTGTACAGGCCTTCAATGATCAAGATAAGATGTTCGGAAAGGTCAACATCAAAGCCTGTTCCCCAATGAAAACCCAGTCCATGACCTTTGCCATCAAAGTTTGAGGGGCGAAATTCACGGTCTACAGGTTCTTGACCGGGAATTGACCTGAGGAATATTGATACGCTTTCAAATATTCCATAATAATAGCCGATTCCTCCCTTTATATTCATCTGGAAAGAGGAGCTCAGAGGAAGTGAATATATGGCTGAAAAACAGAAAGGAACCATTTGCGAGTTTATTTTTGGAAAAAAAGTATATTCATAGATATAAGTGCTGCCTGCGGCAGGAGAAAATTTTTGGATTTTTGCCTGCAGAATCCTGGATGAATACCCATTTCCAAGAGAGAGGCCGAAATGCGGAGTGAGCTGATAGACAAATTCCAGGTAGATTTCCATCCCCAAATTTGAACTTTTTTCCTGTCCTGTGGATACGTATTCATATCCTGCCGGATAGAATAGGGCCTCACCGATAATATCTCCACCCGAAGTCAAGCCAAAGGTCAGGTTTAAATGAAGCTTTTTTGCCTGGAGGCTTAAAGGCAGTACTAATATGAAAATTAGGACTAGACTCGAGATGTATTTTTTCATCCCTGCTGACATATTTTCTTATGGAAAATGACTTTTACTTCTCTGGCATTAAAAATTCATAATCAATGAAGCATTTGTAATAACTCGTGCGATAATAAACAGCATCTGGATTCTCATGCCCGACACACAAACGGTACTTTTTTCCTGACTGGAAAGCAAATCCCTTCTTGGGTTTCATTCTGACAGTATAATGTTCAGGCTCATCTGTTAAGAGTTGAGTCGGGAACCACCCTTCCGAGACACGTACTTCTTCTTCATCCAGGATAAAATGGTAGAGAAATTTCCCGCCGGGTGCTCTCATAATTTTAAAGGCAACTTCTTCAGATGAGAGATTTATGACTGAAATAAATTCATCCTGCAGCTTGGGACCGTGGTAATAATGGAGCTTCTTATTGCCGGTATCATATTCATCCATGTAAGAGGAACAACACATCATCCCCATAAAGAGAATAACAATCAATGAGCAGAATATTTGTTTTTTCACAGTTTTTCCCTCCTTTTCTCTATCAAATCTCAGTGCAATATTTGTGCCAAGAAGGGCAAGGCGAATATTGAAATTATTAGATATTTCTTGTCCTCAATCGGTGACAAATACAGCCTTTGTCACCTAATTGAGACAAAAAAAATTAAATTAGCTTCCATTAAAGGGAAATCCTTCTGGCACATTTCTTGTATACTAATAAAGTTGAAAAAAGACATGCTGCGGGGCTATATTTGAGAGGGAAAGACTTTGTAGTTTAAGCGTCCTGGAATAATACAGAAGAGGGGAGATGGCCTGGTTTTCAAAAATGATTAGATCAGGGGGGATAAAAATGGGGAAAAAAGCATGTATTATTGTTTTATTAGGCATTTTTATTTTCTCTTCTTGCCTTCTGGCAGCTAAGGAACCTGAACCGCCTGAAAAATACAGAAAATGGATCAAAGAGGAGGTAGTCTACATCATCACGCCCAATGAAAGAGAGGTTTTTTACAAATTGGAGACAGACAAAGAGAGAGACATGTTCATTGAACTGTTCTGGAGACAGAGAGACCATACACCTGGTACTCCGAGGAATGAATTCAAAGAAGAGCATTACAGAAGAATCGAGTATGCTAACAAAAATTTCAAGAGATATACCTCTCTCCAGGGCTGGCAGACGGATAGAGGAAGGATTTATATCGCATTGGGTGAGCCTATATCCATAGAGAAGTACCATCATACATCGGAAACATATCCGCTTGAACTGTGGTATTACTACGGCAATCCTAAATTTGGACAGGCACCAATCTTCCGGCTTCTTTTTGTCCGAAAATATGGGGTGGGTCCCTTCGAGCTTTATAATCCCATTGCCGATGGACCGAAGGCTTTAACTCCGATGAGCAGCATGAGACTCCCCCCGTCTAAGGTAGCAGGAATACCACCTCAGTGGCTAGAAAAAGTCAAAGACCCGCAAGACCTGGCTGCTTACGCGGTATTAAGAGACAGTGTTTCATTCGAATTGGCAGAGGCTTCATTTTCCTCCTTTCCAGGCAGAGATGGACCTGATTTCATGCTTCCCTCTTCGATTTTAATCAGCGAAGTCAAAGTATATCCTCAGAAAAAAGTCCAGGATGACTATGCCTACGAGTTCTTGGAGCATAAAGCCATTGTCGAAGTCGATTACTCCGTGAACTACATCAACAGCTTGTCCCTGATTCAAATTCTCGAACATAAGCCCGGAATGTTCTTTTTGAATTACTGCATCGAGCCCGAAGTCCTCTCTCTTGACCGCTACCAGGATAAATTCAACTCAAACCTGAAGACCACTATAAGATTGACAGATCTCAGCGAAAGGACAATCGTTCAGCACTCGAGAAACTTTCCTATTGAGCTGGAGAAAGAGCAGTTAAAAAAAATTGGGGAAAGACCTTTTCATCTGTATGACTCCTTCCCTTTGGTCCCGGGTGATTATAGATTCAATCTTCTGCTGGAAAACATGGCCAGTAAAGAATTTACATCTGTCGATATGCGTATCTCAGTTCCCGATCCTGAATCATTAGCCATGACACCGCTTATTTTGGCCAGAAAAGTAAATTCAGACTCCTCTCAAAGCCATCTCAGTAAAGCCTTTCAAGTTGAACATCTCCAGGTTTATCCATCTCTTCGAAAGAGGTTTTCTACAAAAGAAAAGCTGTTCGTCTTTTTTCAGATTATGGGTTTGGACAAAGAATGGGAAGAAAAGGGAACTCTGGAGTTCTGCTTATATAAAGACGATCAGAAGATATCTGTGATCAGCAAAAAGACCGGCGACTACGGAAACAGAGGGTATTTCCTGGAAGAGATTTCTCTGGAGGACTTTCCCCCTGGAAGCTACAGCTTGAAGGTGGCTTTTTTTGATGCCGAGAGAGAAAGGCTGGCAGAAACAGAAAGATTTATTGTTGCTGTGGAGCCATTTGCTGAGCCCTGGGTAGTTTCTCAGCCGAATCCTTCTTTGGAAGACCCGATTTATTTTTATATACTGGGCAATCAATATCTCAATAAAGGCGAATACAGTAAAGCCTGCGGGGAACTCAAAAAGGCCATCGCGGCCCTCCCCGGTTCTCTGGATTGTGCTTTAAGCTATGCAAAAGCGCTGTTAATATTAAAAGACTTTCAAAAAGCAAGAGAGGTCCTTCTCCCTTTTTCGAGAATAAAGAAGGCGAATTTTGCCCTTTACTATTATCTGGGGAAATGCTCTCAAGAGCTCAGAGATTTCGAAGAAGCGATCTCATATTATCAAAACGCCCTTTCTCATAAGGGAAATATCATTGAAGTCTTGAATTCGATTGGTGAATGCTATTTTCAGTCAGGAAACAAGGAGCAGGCATTACGAGCCTGGCAAAAATCTTTAGAAGTCAATCCCCATCAGGAAAAAATCAGGGAAGCGGTTAAAGCCCTCAAAGAAAAGAAATGATTGGCAACTCAAAAGAGAGGACAAATCAACTCTCAACATGATATTTTATCGATTTATCCTGGATGTACATTATGCAACTGAAAAAAACTCACAGAAAACAGGTGTCTTGATTTATCAACAGTTATGATTTTCCTTTTCTACCTTCCTGAATTGCTGGAGAATGATTATCTGCTCATTTTGAGGTTGATTTTTTTGCTGTCAGTCCCGCCGTTCCTGGATTTGACTTGAAACTCCACCCAGCCCTGGGAACCATCCATTTTGACCAGAGTACAGAACCGCTGCGTCTCTTTTCCTTTCAGCCTGAATTCAGCGGATTTTCCTGTGATCGGCTCAGAGGAAGCCGTCTTGTTCAGGGGGTCGATGACGGTCGAAGCCTGGGGTAGATCCAGTATGGAGATGTTTGCTGACGCGTTGACCGTTATCGTATCCTTGACCGCTCTTTTAAGCTGGACAGCGCGGTCCGATGCCGTGGGATAGACACGGTCGTTCTTGACAGCCACTTCGATCCAGTAAAGTTCTTCCGTGGCTGGAAAGACTCTGACTTCGGCAATCTCAACCTTGGGAAACTGACTGGCGCAGTACATCACGAACTGGGCATTCCTCAATGCCTCTTCCTCGATGTATCGGGCAGGCGGCGTTCTCACGGTGTGTTTTTTTCGGGTGCCGCCGATCCAGATTTCTCCCAAATCGGGGTGGTTGACCTTGTGAGGTGTGACCCAACCTTCTCCGGTCAGTTCAGTATCGATCCACTTCAGATATTCATCATCAGAGACCCGGCCATCGCCGTCTTCGTCAGCCTCAAAAGCGGGTGAACCCCAGAGCTCAATGAGGTAACTGTAAGCGCCGAGCATGTAATAGGTAGCGGCATGGGCTTGGCCGCTCAGACCACCGATAACCGGTCGATAGTCTTTTAAGATTCTGGCACCCATGGTCGCAATCTCTGTCTGGACATCCATGTCATGCTGGTAATCCGAAGACACCTGACGGTCAAAAAGCTGCGCGTATTTGTTCGTCTTCCTCATCTCTTCCAGGCGCCGCTGGAACATTTCCTCCATACGTTGTCTCTGCTCTGGAGTCTGGTCCCGGCTGGGCAGAGCAGGAGGCGCCTGAAACATGATCAGCCGTCCGGTGTTGTGATAATGGAAGCTGGCGTAGATGTTGGGATGAGCCAGCTGGAATTCAAACACGTTCCGGCATTCGGACTCGGACATCGGGTAGGGATTGCCGTCCCTGAGATTCCAGCCATAGGGAAAGTTTCGGTTCGGGTCTGGGCCTCCGATATCATCCTCGTTGATCATACCGTCGCCGTCATTATCGTAGCCTTCGGAGCCAATCCTGCGGAAGCGGAGACATTCTTCTTTCTCGTCGCTGACCTGGATGAACTGCCGTTTATCGGGAGATAGCTTATAATCTCCCTTGGGGTCGATTATGTACATGGTGGAAAGCTCCCCGTCACCGTCGACATCCTCGGTCCGGTCCTCGTCATACAACCCGTCGCCGTCGTTGTCCTCAGGCCGGAACGGTTCGCGGGGATTATTCGGGGTGTTGGGGAAACTGACGAATGATTCATTGGCGTCCACGTTGAGGCCGGGAAGGATGTAGAAGGTGCAGTTGTTGACCAGGTCGTGGACGTATTCGTCGTAATCATACCGGGTGAGAAGGTACCACATCAGGTAGAGGGAACAGGTGATTCCATTGACCTCATTGCCGTGAATGGCGCCGTCCACCCACATGGCCGGTTTGTCCTGATGCTTTCCGGTCGATTTGGCTGTGATGGTGATCAGATACTGGTCGCGGCCCATCCGGCTTTTTCCGATGCTTTGGATGTCGGCCAAATGGGGATATTTTTTCTGGATATCGTGCATGATCTTGGTCCATTCCGCGTAGGAGTAGTACCGCTTCCAGCTTATGGGAAAATCGAGTTCACCATGGTAACCTCCCGGGCTCTTCTGCAGCTTTTTCTGGGCAAAAGCCGGAATCACAGAAGCTATCAGAAAAACAGCCAAGATTGAAACCGTGATGTATTTCAAATGGTTTTGTTTTCTCATCGTTTTCCTCCGTCACTGGATAGAAAGCACATGGGCTGCAGTGCCGCCTTTCTGTGAAGTGACCAGGATTTTAAGCGGCGTGTCTCCCGTCACAGCGATCAGCCAGGAGACAGTGCGCTTCGGACCTGTCTGCTCGACCTGGGTCGGACCGTACCTCGGTTCTCTCTGGAACATCGGAAATCCGGGAGGGAAAAACATCATCCTCCGCTGCATCTGTTCTTGCTGAGGACGGGCAGCGCCTCTGCCCACATAGCCAGGAATTCTCATCGTCCCCTCGATAACTCCCAGCATTTGGAAGGGGGAGCCCTGGAGGAAAGTGATTTGATCGCGGTCTCCGACCAGCCAGACAACATCTTCCCGGTTTCCAGCCAGTTCAGCGCCGCGGGCAAGATGCGTCGCCAGTTTTCCTTTATTTTCGATCGTGGCTGTGACCTCAATGATCTTGTATTTGCCTCTGGATTGGCCTTTCTTGACCGTGACTTGATCATCCTTCTGGGAGGCGGCAGCATTGCTGGCGCTTCTGGCTGTGTAAAGGACGCGCGCCTTGGCCTCGGTGATCACGATCTCTGGCTGGAGTCCAGCCCGGAACTTCTCGAACTGCCAGTGCTTCTCGCAGACGCCGATCAGTGGTTCCCCGGGCAGCGCGTTGCTCCGGTACCTGGGGATCCAGCCACCGATCTCTCCTTCTCCCAGTTCCGGGTGCTTGTACTTTTTCCAGGGGATGAAAAGCTTTCCACCGTATTTTTCGTCCTGGTATTTGAGGAGAGCCCGCTGCATCTGGATCCGGGCATCCTCGCCTTCAAACTGAGGAAAATCTTTGATATCTCTCTGGGGATTCCAGAGCTCTGTGGTGAGGGCGTATATCCCCAGCTGCATGTACATCCAATCAGAGGCCATCCCGTAATTGTAACGCCGGTCCTGTTCCTCGTTGTAGCTGGCCCTCCAGCCTCGGGGTAGCTCATAACCCCGGGATATGGCGTATCTATTCTTGGATGTCTCTTTGAGTTTTTCTCTGAGCTCATTCAAAGATTCAGGCCTCTGCCAGGCTTCGGGGACACCCTCTCCGATGATCTCGAGATACTTTTTCCCCATGATCATATCAAAGACAGCAACGTCCTTGGGATGGAGCTGAGTGGGAGGCGCCGTGCCCATCGGACGGTAAGTGAACCCGCCGGATGTGTGGTAATTCTGGGCCATCAGGATGTTGGTATGGTTGGTGAAGAATTCAGCTATGGTCTGTATCTCGGGCGCTGAGGTAGGGTAGTCGCCCTGTCCTCCGGCAAAGGTGTCATCCCTGAACCAGCCTTCCGGAAAATTGCGGTTCAGGTCGATCCCGCTCTCCCTGTCTTCACCTCGCTTGCTGTCTCCGTCGTTGTCCTTATCCTCCATAATAACCGAATACCTTTCCTTGTCGGTCCTTTCTCCTCTCCTCAGACGGAATACTAAACGGGGATCCTCTTCATCGATCACGTACTGGCCTTCGGGATCTTTATAACGGAACTGGGTGATGTACCCGTCTCCGTTGAGGTCGTCGTAATCGTCCTCGTTGATTTTGCCGTCTTCGTCATCGTCCTTCATCATGCTGTTCTGTCTCTGCGGAATTCCCTTCTCAAGGCTGTTGAACAGTCCGTCAGGATTGACAACCGGGCAGATGTAGAAGGTTTGATTATCCACCATCCGGGTGATCTCATCATCCGAGCCATAGCCAGAGACCAGCTTGTCGATGGTATACAGGCAGACTTCAGTCCCTGTGTATTCATTCCCGTGAGTACTGCCGCAGATCCAGTGCCCCGGTTTGCCCTGGTAGGGCTTCATGGGCTGGACGTTTTTGACGCCTTCTTGGCGCATATTGCGCAGCTCGACATGGGCATCGATCGTGGTTCCTGTCTTAACGTTGGAGACCACCAGCACGTAAATCGGTCTTCCCATGTTGCTTCTCCCGATCTCGAGGAGTGAGGTGATATTCGGATGGGCTTTGGCTACAGCTTTGATGTAGGCCACAGTTTGGGTGTAACCGTGATAATCGTTGAAGCTGATGGGAACTTTTTGAGCGCTGAGAGCAAAGCCTGAAACTGCAATGAGCAAGAAGATCAGCAAGGGAATAAAAGGAAATCCTCCATGCTTAAAAGATTCAATACGCATCGGTTATTCCCTCCTTTCTTTAGGAAATCAAGGTGCCTTTCGCTATCGGGCCGTTCCAATACAATGCTCCGAAATCCTGATTCCATTTAGAGGGAATCACTTTATCTTAAATTTTTTTAAAAATAAAGAATTTTCGATGAAAAAAACCTCAAGCAGAGGATGCCCGAGGGAAAAGAATCTTGACTTTTCACTACGGAGTTTTTTAAAATATGTTTAATTAAATATTGGGGAAGGAGGAGCCGATGGATAAAAAACAACTTTTTCCATTCCTATTATGCTTTTTTGTTTTCCTATCCTTTACACCGCTTTTTTCCCAATGGGCCAGGAGCTACGGAGATACAATGGCAGATGAGTATCCGTATTCCATCCTGCAGACGAGCGATGGAGGGTATATTGCAGCTGGCCAGACCTCCTCATATGGGGCTGGAGCCAGAGATATCTGGGTTGTCAAGCTTGACTGGGACGGGGCTGTGGAGTGGCAGTACACCTATGGAGGAGCTGACCATGATTTCCCGTATTCCATCCAGCAGACAAGCGACGGAGGATACATTGTTGCAGGATATACCTATTCTTTTGGTGCGGGTCAAACTGATTCATGGGTTTTAAAGCTTTTTTCCGACGGGACGGTCGACTGGCAGGGAACATGCGGAGGAACGGGCAATGATGAGGCGTTTTGCATCCAGCAGACGAGCGATGGAGGCTATATTGCTGTAGGTAGCACAAATTCATTCGGGGCTGGAAACTCCGATGTCTGGGTCGTCAAACTCGACTCGGACGGGAATATTGTCTGGCAGAATACTTCTGGAGGAGCGAACTACGAATCTGCGTTTTGCATCCAGCAGACAGATGATGGAGGTTACATTGTTGCCGGATATACAGATTCATTCGGGGCTGGGCTGCAGGATGTCTGGATCATTAAGCTTGCCTCAAACGGGACGATCACCTGGCAGAAGACGTATGGAGGACCTAACAATGATCTCGCTCGTAGCATTCGTCAGACAAGTGATGGAGGATACATAGTTGCCGCATATACAGATTCATTCGGGACAGGCCGAGATTTTTGGATCCTCAAGCTTTCCTCATCCGGGACAGTGGAGTGGCAGAAAACGTATGGGGGAACGGGTTATGAAATGATTCATTTTTCACCAATTCAGGAAACGAGCGATGGCGGGTTTATCGTTTGTGGACTGACCAACTCCTTCGGTCTTGGCAACAATGATTTTTGGGCTCTAAAACTCGACTCGACCGGACTTATAGAGTGGCAGAACGCCTATGGAGGAACTGGTGCTGATTACGGTTGTGCCATCCAGCAGACGAGCGATGGAGGATATATTTTCTCTGGAGACAATAATTCCTACACAGCGGGAGGCTATGACTGGCTGATCTTAAAACTTTATCCAAATGGAGAGATCGATCCAGCCTGTGGAATGACCGAAACCACGACCGCTATCGTAGGGGATACGTTTGTCACCGCTGCCAATACATCTGTCACCCCTGGGACTGTGCCCGGTGTTTTACCTGACCCCACATTTGTAACCGCTCAGGCCACATCCATAGTCCCTGCCACTGTCTGCGAAGCAGCGAAGTACGACCTTACCATTTCCGCTTCAACTGGGGGCACGACTGACCCCGCTCCAGGAACATATGCCCATTACTCTGCAACACAGGCTCAAATCAGAGCCATTCCCAATTCTGGGTACAGATTCAGCAGTTGGGGCGGTGATGCATCGGGGACCACTAATCCCATAACCATCACCATGGATGAAGATAAATCCGTCACGGCCAATTTTACCGCCATCCCCAGTGGAGATGATGACGATGGAGGTGGTGGAGGCGGCGGACTCTGCTTCATCGCCACAGCCTCCTTTGGCTCGCCCCTTCACCCTCATGTAGAGACTCTTCGCGTTTTCAGGGATAAATACCTTATGCCCAGCAGGCTTGGTCGTAAGTTCGTTGATCTGTACTGCAAATATTCGCCTTATGCGGCAGAAATTATCGCCAAACATAGGCTATTAAGAGTTGGAGTTCGGCATTATCTCGTGCCTCTTGTCGCATTGAGTTATTCAATGGTCTATCTTGGTCCTGCCATCTCTGCGTTTGTCCTTGTTTCAATTTTCATTCTTCCCGCCTTTCTGATCACAATCTTTCGGAGGAAGTCGAAGCGAAAAAGAGCCTGAAATATTATAAGCTCTAGTCAACTCAGGTAAGAAGTAAGAGGATCAGTCCCTTCTCTTATCCAGGGAAGTTTTATTTCCTTTTTTCGTCTAAATTTGTAAAAGAGAAAACCGGAGTCTGTCAATTTTGCCAACAACAGATGAAAGTACAAGAGGATAGATATAATGAAAAGCTTTAAAACCATATTCGTTTTTCTGATAGGAATAAGCCTGACTTGCACGGCCTACTCAGCTCAAAAAGATCCCAACATCCTCCTGATCACCATCGATACCTTAAGATATGACCGAATCGGAGTCTATTCTGACAAGTACGTCAAGACGCCTCATGTCGATAAACTAGCTGCTGAATCAGTAATCTTCAAATGGGCTTTTGCTCATAATCCTCTCACCTTGCCATCACATGTCAATATTCTGACCGGCACGACTCCCGTTTATCATGGCATCAGCGACAACCCTGGATTCGTCCTCGACCAGAGTTTCTTGACTTTAGCTGAATACCTCAAAGACAAAGATTATGCCACTGCGGCTTTTATAGGAGCCTTCCCTCTGGATTCAAGGTTCGGGCTGGATCAGGGATTCGATGTCTATGACGACCACTATGGCACTCAAAGCCTGATCGAACTGTATTATGTCGAGAGGTCAGCCAGAGAAGTCATAAATCCTGCCTTGGAGTGGCTCGGCGAACAAAACCAGAAATGGTTTGCCTGGATCCATGTTTTTGACCCTCACGAACCCTACCGCCCTCCTTTTCCTTTTGATCAGAAATACAAGGACGACCCGTATTCCGGCGAAGTCGCTTATGTCGATTCACAGCTGGGAATCCTTTTTGGTTTCCTCGAGGAAAAAGGACTGATGGACAACACGCTCATCGTCTTGACCTCTGACCACGGGGAAGCCCTGGGGGAGAAGGGTGAAAAGACTCATGGTTATTTCGCCTACAACAACACCATCCATGTCCCTCTCCTCATCAAGTTCCCCGGAATCATGAATCAAACCGTTGAGGAGAATGTCTGCCACATCGACATTTTTCCGACTCTCTGTGAAGCGCTTGGCGCTGAGATCCCTTCCCAGCTCCAGGGGGAATCATTGATTCCCATCGTAAAAGGCAAAAAAAGGACACAAAAAGAGATTTACTTCGAATCCCTCCATCCTTACTTGAACCGGGGATGGGCTCCTCTCACCGGATTCATAAAGGACGATGTGAAGTTCATCGACCAGCCCCTCAAAGAGGTCTACGACATTAAACAGGACGTTCTGGAGGAGAAAAACCTGGTAAAAAGCTCGAACCTGAAAGAGCTGGAAAAAGAACTGGATAGGCTCATCCTCAGGCTGAGAGGGAAAGAATTGATCCAAAGGTTTGCCAAGATAGATCAGTATGAGATGAATAAGCTGAAGAGTCTTGGTTACTTATCGGAAGGGAACGTTTCCAGGAAAAAAGCGTTTACCGTGGAGAATGACCTCAAAACCCTCGAGCCTATTGAGAACAAAGTGTTTGACGCTCTGGACAAGTACAAAAAAGGAAGAGCGCAGGAAGCGATCAAAGATGGATTGGAGGTCATTGAAGTGAGGCCGGACTTTATCCTTGCCTACACCTTGCTGGCCAATATTTATTTTGTGATGGGCCAGCATGATAACTCTATTGAGATACTCAGAAAAGGATTGAAGAATAATCCAAAGAACATAGGGCTTTTATCCAAGCTGGGAATCATGCTGGTGGTGGT
>Ga0209427_10001523_pt1 | contig 26756 bp, 20 predicted proteins | sample DeeMarSWOR136_30_FD_187465 | JGI IMG/M metagenome (GOLD analysis project Ga0209427, IMG submission 187465) | Marine sediment microbial communities from White Oak River estuary, North Carolina - WOR-1-36_30 (SPAdes) (version 2) | ecosystem: Environmental > Aquatic > Marine > Intertidal zone >...
ACTCCGCCGTTTTCCCTGTACCAGATGGGATAATCCGTACTACCCCCGAAGAACGAGATACGAAATGGCGTTCTGCTGATAATCATGAATTATTCTCGTTACTTTGCCTTTAACGAACCTTCTTTGTTACTTTTTTAAATAGTGTTTACTGCAAATTCTGTGCCTGTTACCAAAAACTGTGATTATTCACCATTTTGCCGACAGGACGATTATATCCGTAAAATTATTGAACAAAACTGACTTGAAATGAGGGATTAGATCCCCCCAGCACGGCAATACATATCAAAAATATGTCAACCGGCTCTTAAGTTTTTTAACAGCCCGCTATACATTACACTGTTGATTGACAAGCCGCTTTCGGTCTGAAAAGCCACGCATTTTTCTGTACCATTCGACAGTCTTTTTTATGCCCTCGGCCAGTTGCGTTTTTGCCACGAATCCGAGAAGTTGCTTTGCCTTGGTCGTGTCGATCAATCTTTTGGGTATCATTGTTGGTTTGGAACTGTCGAAAATGATGTTTGCATCGGTATATCCATCTGCCTGAAGTATCACATCCAGAGCGTGCCTGATGCTGCACGGTACACCGGCAGCAATGTTCACCGGCTCAAAAGTCTGTACCTTTTCTATTGCCAGTAAAACACCTTCTATAAAATCATCTATGTAAATAAAGTCCTTAATGTCATTTCCATCACCCCAGACTTCAATCGGGTAGTGTCTTTCGACAACCTTACGAATCAAGGCAGGTAAGACGTGAGATGTTTCCCACTCAAAATCGTCATACGGCCCATATATATTTGCCGGCCTGACAACAACTGTTTTCATCGGGCTGCTTATTTTCTCAGTGTACATCCGGCAAAGAATCTCCGTGAACTGTTTCATCCAGGCCACGCAGAAATACTTTTCGAACATTTGTCCCGGTATCATTTCGTCTTCTTTGACCGGATGATCCGTGGGAGGATAGACCGTATTGCTGCTGACGAATAAGAATTTCTCAACACCGGCTTTATAAGCGGCTTCCAGCATCAATGTATTCATTACAACATTTGGAGTGACGTGAACCAATGGCGTTTTTTCCATAACAGCCGCTCCGGATGTGTTTGCAGCACACATAAAGACATACTCGGCGTCCTCAACCGCCCGCGTACAATCTTCAGGTTTTGTAAGGTTACATTGTAGATACCTGATCCTTTCATCTTTAATAACTGCCGGCTTGTTGTGTAGTGTGGCTGTTACGTTGGCACCGCATTTTAATAGCCGTTTTATCAGGTTAATCCCGACAAACCCTGCACCGCCTGCTATAAGAATATTTTTTCCTTCAAACATAAGACCGAATCTTCCTCTGATTATTTCCACTTGCCTTTATATCCCTGAGAAACAGTGAGTATATGTTTATCTTCAAACGGCATAACTGGTGACAATCTGTTTTTCATTAGTATGCCCTTTTCTTGATTAAAGCTATATACAGAATCCGGCGAAACAGTTTTCGGCAGTGGGCTTTGTCTTGCCCAAAGCCAATCCAACAGAGTCATGTCAAGCGGAAATCCAACGTCATTGAAGAGGCCTTTTTCTGGTCCGCTCTTGTCATGCAACTCTACAACTTTTGCTTCTTCACAATAAGTTACACAACCGCCGATTTCATATATCCTCATCACCATATCAATATTCCAAGCCAAAGCAACGAAACGCCTGTCTATACCACCGAGTTGTTCCCACATTTGCTTTTTCGAAAGTCCTGCGACTGACAGTAAAGGAGAGTTTAAATCACCATTCCAGAATCGGCACTTAGGGTCTGTATAGATTTGACCGTTGCAATAATATCGGGCGGATACGACGGCTTTGTCATTGTCTAAACTGAGAAACGTTCGATGGAGGACATCCAGAGCATGTTCGCTGAATACCAAATCATCCGCAATTGGCATAATCAAATCACCGGTGGTATGGCGTTTTGCTATTTCGGCACATTGAGCAGGCTTGACTTCGCTATAAATAAAATGAAAGTTATCAGGTAAAGTAAAATCCTGTGGTTGTTGGTCACTAACAACAATTATTTCAAAAGGGACTTCGTTTAGAGATATGGAATTATGTAATCTTGGCCATAACCAGGGACGATTTGCCGAACCGAAAAGACTGATAATTGGAGGTCTGTTCATTATCATTTCCTTTGCTTGTCTCTCTGAGATAATATCGGATTATCTATCGGCCACCAGATATTTAGCCGTGAATCGTTCCATTTATATGTGAACTGTTTTGTACGGTCGTAGTATGTTGATTGCTTGTAATGGAAAATGCTCATATCACTTAAGACCAGATGAGCATTTCCGTATTTGGGCGGAACCAACACCTGCAGGCGGTTCCTATCGGATAAAACAAATGACTGCCATTTGCCGAAATCCTTCGACTCGGTATCGCAGTTAACAACTACAAGATAAAATCTGCCGTACAAACAGGATATTAATTTCCATGTACAGTCATCGCCATGAATACCCCGCAATACGTTCATGGCGGAAACTGAAATGTCATCTTGGATAAATTTAACACTTATACCTTTTTCATTGTAAAGAGCTTCGTTGTAAGTCTCTATATATTCGCCTCTGAAATCTTCAAATATGGTCGGTTTAATCGATAGTACACCGTCCAGCTCTGTTTGCGATACCATTATCATTTAGGCCTCTTTAAAATATAAACTTCTTCGCCATCATCTCGAGCGAACAAGTGCATAAATGTTCTTGTTGGAAAGCATTCCACACGTGATTTCGAAATCCTTGCCAATTGTCTCTATGAATACTTTCCAGCTTTCAGGGCTCCAGAAATTAAGATGACCACTAAAAGTATCAGTTCGTCCATTTGGAACGGTCAGAAATGCACAACCATTCGGATTTATCATTGAAAATATGTTCCTCAATGCCGTATCGGGATATAAGAGATGTTCCAATGCCTGTGTGCAAATTACAACATCAAACGTCTCATTGTATTTCTCATAAATATCAAATTCATATAGTCTAACCCCGGGGCATAACAGTTTTGCTATTTCAATTGCAACCAGTGAGAAGTCTAAACCGGTAAGGCTGGCTGGTTTGTATTTAAGAAAGAGTTTCAACTGATACCCCATTCCACAGGCAACATCTACTACATGTTTATTCTCTATAAGTAACCCTTTGTCTATCAATAGCTGAAGACACTCTTGAAAAAATCTAATACGTTCTTCTGTATAGTATTGTCTTATAGCAAAAGCAGTGGTATAAAGCCTTTTGTTTATTCTCTCTTCAGAGTTCTGATAGAGAGGCTCCGTAGGGTCGATATGGCCAAAATCCTTAGGGCTTTGCTCTTTGGCCAGCAGGGCCAAGTTGTTGAGCGCATCAGTGAAGTCGGGTTTGATTGCCAGAGCTACTTGATAGTTTGCGGCTGCCTCTTCCGGACGGTTGAGCTTTTGGAGGGCGGCGCCTGCATTGGAATAAAAGGCGGGATTGCCTGGGTCTATCGCGATGGCCTGCTTGATAAGCCTCACCGCGCTATCGTATTGCTTTGTCGCAATGAAGACTGCCCCGAGTAGATTCATGGCCTCAGCATTCCTGGGATGTTCTTGAAGAACCTCTCTGCAGTTCTTTGCAGCTTGGTCAAAATTATCGGCATGGTAATTGTGCAGACCTTCAGCAAGAACTTGAGCCGGATTTATCTGACAGGCGTTTTTTTTGTTTCCCATATCAACATTTCCTTATCACAATATTTCTGGTACAGCGTTTCATTTACTGTTCCTTAAAATAGTTGTGCTTATTAAGATATTCGTCCTGATGGTTTACGTACCAGTGCCATGTCTGTTTTAATCCATCCAGCAATGATGTTGTGGGGTCATACTCAATCAATTTTTTTGCCATAGAAATATCCATAATCCGTTTTGGGAATCCTGATGGTTTAGAGGTGTCGAATTCATAGTTAAAATCAAGAAAGCTGTGCAACGTCTCGGCCAGTTCCTTAATTGAATAGCCTCGACCGCTGCCGAGATTAACGAAACTTGACTTTGTGCCGTGATATAAGGCAAGGATAACACCCTCAGCAACATCTCTACTATAAGCAAAATCGCGTATCGCACTACCATTACCCCAGACCATAACCGGATTCTGCTTTTGATAGATTCTGTGCATCAAAGTAGGTATCACCATGGCATTATCCGGGTCGAAGTTGTCGCCTGGGCCATACACATTACATGGCCTGACAACAGAAAAGTTTTCGAGGCCGTACTGAAGTTTGTATGCCTTTATCTGTAATTCCGCCATTCTTTTTGCCCATCCTGGGAACATATCCATCGGCGGGCCATCAAGATTTTCATTCTCCCTGAAGATCTCAGCACTGGCATAGGCTCCAATGGAACTCGTGTAAACAACTTTTTGGACATTATTTATTCTACAAGATTCGAGCACATTGGTATTAAGCATTAATAGGGGGACAAAAAAACTCGCAGGCTTTTGTTTAGTAACATTAATCGAGCCCTTTATTCCTGCGACATGAAACACAAAATCCATATCGCTTATAATGTTTTTACAGAAGGCGAGGTCGGTGAGGTCTCCATATATATGGTCTGCTTTGTCGTTTACGACAATTTTATCCAGTGATACTACTTTTACATACGCATCTGCGGCACACAATATATCCACTATCTGTCGCCCGATAAGGCCGGTCCCTCCCGTCACCAATACGTTTCTATTATAAAAACTTCTTAGAACCTCTTCTTTTATCATAGGAAATCGCTAACACATCATCTGGCTTTGGTAAAACATTCGCATGACTAAAAACCTTAAGTGCTGGCGCAGCTTACAAATTGTGTTGGCACTTTATTCGCCATAAGCTCAACATAAGTCGGCACTTGGTGTCGTTCCCTTTGTTCAACGGCTTTTGCTTTGATGTAAAACTCCCCAAGAAAATTCAGATATCTGCACTGGTTCTGCCTGACGAAAATATTCCATTCATTCGGCCAATTACTCATTATGTAGTCGACAATCTCGAAAGCGTAGGAACTCCTTTCAAAGCAAGTCGCGACCACTGCGAGTTTCGCCAAATTTAACAGCAAGAGCTCCGGCCTTTTATTATATTTTTCTACAAAATACCGAAAGTTTCTTAGGAACAATGCCTCCGCCACCATTAGAGCACCTTTATCAATAATGGGACCTGAAAACCAATATTCAATGTTATACAACTCAAAAAGATCAAACCGGTGCCTATTGAGAAGTGCGTATTGGTCTACAAATAGCTTTTGTCCGTCATAGAGTGGACGGAATTCCACTTCGGAGACCACGCCCAGCAGATCACCATAAAGAGCTTTCGAAGCTCCCTCTAAAACATCATATTCAGCCCCCTGGACATCTATGCTTAGGAATTGGGGCACTGGAATAATATCTTTAGCATTCAATTCATCCAAAGTACTGACATCAAGTTCAATAGTGCGTGTAGGCCGACATATTTGCCCCCAGGGTATCCTGCCCTGGCCGGACATCCTCTGGTACTTTGCTGCGTCGGGACTCATTTCAAGAAGGCTGCTGCAATCTGGCATTACATTAACATTAAATTTCTTCTTGCCTATACAATTAGAAAGGCATTGCGGTATTATCGTGAGTTTCACGTTGTAGCGCCGAGAATACTCCTTAACAAGATTTTCGAAATCGTGCATAGTAGTTTCACCAGCACTATCCTCTATGTTCGCTTCGAAAATTGTAAGTGAGAGGCTCTCCCCTAACTTGAGCAGAACCATAGTTGGACCAAGACCGCCTCGTCCCCCTACATGGAAAGCGCTTACTGTTATGTCGACAACGTTTGAGTCTTCGTATCCACAAGTATTCATAGCTATCTCCTTATTTCGGATTGGTGAGGTTTTAAATAATCATCATTCTTAAAAACTCCTGCTTTCCCCGCCATCTACAGTTATGCAGGCGCCGTTTACCAGCACGGCTCGTTCGGAGCAGATAAAAGCAACAACATTCGCCACTTCCACAGGAGTACCGAGACGCCCAAGAGGAAACTGGTGGTCTACTTTTTCTTCAAACTTCACTGGGTCTGCTTTTTGCTCTTTTTCCCAGCCGGTGTCCGGTATCATGATGCAGCCTGGTGCAACACTGTTGAATGTTATTCGGTCTCTGACCAATTCCTTCTGCATTGCGAGATTCTTCATAAGGGCGGTTTGTGCGGTCTTTGCCATATTGAACCACGGCCTGCCTCCGCCTTCTCTTCCATAAGTGGAAGTTATAGTAACCACCCGTCCCCATTTTTGCTTACGCATATATGGAATGACCTTCATTGTGAATCGTATTGCAGCCAAAGCGTTCTTGTTATAAACGTCCACCCATATATCCTCGGATGTTTCTTCAACTTTGTTACTACCCCATCGGCCTCCACCACCCGCATTGTTTACAAGGATATGAATAGTTCCCCAGGAATCTATAACTGTCTTCATTACTCGTTCAATATCTGCTAAGCTCGTTATGTCAGCGGATATACCTATGGCAGCAACGGATTTGGCTTCTATCTCGCGAATAATCTTTTCTATTCTTTCTTTGTTGCGTGCGCAGACTGCAATATTACAGCCTTCGTCAGCTAATGCAAGGGCTATGGCACGTCCGATTCCGTGGCTGCCGCCGGTTATAATTGCGTATTTATTTCTAATACCTAACTCCATTATTTCCACTCAAAACCATGCTGCTTTTTTAACTGCTCCCCTACGGCCTCCAGATAAGTAAATTGTACCCTTCCATCATCAGATTGCCAAAAAACAGCCTTTTGACTTTAAGTATCTGGATTTTGTTCTCGTTTTGTAATTGCTGTAAACGAGGCAGGAAGCCCTGAGTATATCCTCTTTTTCGGTGAAACCTTGCTGAAATGTAATCAACAAGGTTATCTTCGTTGTATAATTCGATTGTCGGCTCAACATGGATGCATATGGCAGGAGAATGTTTTAGTAGGAATTGTAGAAAAGCTTCGAAGTCGCCAGCTAATTGCTCTATAGTCCCAATTGTGATAACTGCGCTTTTGTCTGCTATTTCGAGCTTCTCATCGGGCGACCTCATATCAAAAATGTGTCCGGTCATATTCCAACCATATACCTGGGCGATTTTATTAACAAGTTCCCGCGAAGGGGATGCAAAATCCAGTCCGTGCAAAATCTTATCAGGATACAACTGCGCAAGGACTACAAGATTAAAGCCAGTTCCACAGCCAAACTCATAAATTGTTTGTACATCTGAAAGGTATTTTTTAAATAGCCAGAGCCGAAAGACTGAATAATAATCGAGTTCAAAATTCAGGTTGATTGGCTTAATATAATTTCCGTTAAATCTCAGGATACTATCGGGCCTGATGAATCTCGGGACCAGCTTGCTTAAATCAAAATCGCTTTTTATAAAACACTGTAGATTCTCATCCCAGCCTTTTTCCCATACGTCCTGTCTGCCATCACCGCCTACGATCTGTGTGTCGGATTCTGTCTTCCTTAAAACATCCAATACCGCACGGTCCCGCTCTTCCCCTTCAAGGACACGGTATCTAAAATCCCTTTCGGCGATTAACTGTTTGCAATCTGGTGGAATGTCTTCCACGGTCGTACCAAAGGAAAACGCGAAATCTTCCACTGTTACCTGTCGCATCGGTTCCATCATCAGTTGTCCGTAAGTCCACTTGGGGACGCCTTACGGCGGAGCCCATAGTGCTGCTCCATCGGTCAAAACGGTCCCTTAAACCTGTTGGTATGGCTATAAAAACTTTCCGCACTTAAGTCCGTTTCAGAAAGTCCAAGCTTTTTCTCAATCGCCCTTACAATATTCTTCGCATTTGGGTAAAACTCATCTTCTAAATGCCTCGCTGTCGGGCAGGGCGTTGGAGCCAATCCTATCCTACAGACAGGAGATTTCAATCTGCCGAAACACTTTTCTGACACTACAGCAGCCACTTCAGCGCTAAAACCACAATGAAGCCAATCGTTATCCACTATGAGACAATGGCCTGTCTTTTTTACAGACTCCACAACAGTCTCATCATTAAACGGTGCTATAGTCCTGGGATCGACTATCTCAACTTCAATTCCTCCCCGGCTCAAAATATCTGCTGCTTTCATCGCCTCTACATTCATCCAGGATGTAGCCACAATCGTTAAATCTTTGCCTTTTCGTAGAATGTTCGCCTCGCCGATAGGTATTGTAAAAGCTTCTTCTGGGACTTCCTGTTCCTGCCAATATAACCATCTATGCTCTATGAATATAACCGGACCGTCATCCCTTATAGCTGAAATGAGAAGTCCTTTTGCATCCGTGGCTGTAGTAGGCAGAACAACCTTCAAGCCGGGAATATGAGCAAAAGTTGAAAACATACTTTTACTGTGCTGACAACCTTGTCCCCATCCTCTGCCAATAATAGCTCTTATAACCAAAGGTGCCTTTAACTTCCAATCCGACATATACCTACAGGAAGAGACCATATTGGCCAGTTGATTAATCGCTAACAGTAGGAAATCAACCCGAATATGTATATGAATTGGTCTGGCTCCATTTATAGCAGCGCCCAAACCAAAGCCGGTCATAGCATCTTCCGAAAGAGGTGTATCAAAGCATCTTTCGGTACCGAATCTTTCTACCAGACTATTAGTCGTGCCAAATACCCGTTTGTGATCCGGTACTCCTATTCCATATACAAACACCGCAGGGTCCCGTTCCATCTCCTGGATCATTGCCTCATTAAGTGCCTGGCAATAGCTGATTTTCCTCACGCTAACATCCCCTTGTAAAGTTCAGAGATTTCACTAAAACGCGCTTCTTTTGCTGCGGCAACACTGCTATTTACTTTAGCGTTGATGTCGGTCTCCAGTTTTGCTATCCCATCCTCCCCCCAGCCCAAATCCTTCAACTTCCTTCTTTGCAGCTTTATCGGATCGACCTTCAACCATTGCTCGAATTCATCTTTTGAGCGATAACCAGCGTCAAAATCCTGATTTATTCCGACATGCTCGAGATACCTAAAATACTGCAACTGAAGGAAACACGGCATCGGTCTTGTCTTAATCTGCCCAATTGCTCTACGGGTCAATTGGTAAATCACTTCCACATCAGTTGTTTTCTCTTCGTAGACCAGGCAATTGAAATTGGACACTATATCAGTAACGGAGTTATAGCCGCGTCGTTGAGATTTTGGTGTATGCACAGCCAGACCATTGTCCTCACAAACAAACAAAACCGGCAGCTCCATTAGACAGGCGAGGTTAAGACTTTCCCAAAAGACTCCTTCCTCTACGGCACCATCACCAAAGAAGACTACTACAATCCTGCTGTTGTTTGCACGCTTATTTTCAAAGGCACATCCCACAGCCACGGGTATCATACTTGCCACAATCGCCGAAGTACCCATAAATCCATAATCAGGTGAACACAGGTGCATTGAGCCACCTTTGCCTTTCAAGGATGCCGTTTGCTTGCCGTACATCTCAGCAAAGAAATCGTCGGTATCTTCGGTCTTGGCCAAAAACAAGGCGTGAGACCTGTATGTTCCAAATACCTGGTCGCCGGGTTCTAACGCCTGACAAATGCCAACAGCTATGGCTTCTGCTCCCATTGACATATGCATAGGGGTCTTCATCTCATCTTCAGAATAATGCGCAATAATCTTCTCTTCACATCTTCTGATAAGATACAACTTCTTATATAACTGTAGATTCAACTCGCTGATTTTGTTCAGTTTTTTGCTTTTCTCTGTAGTAATCACGCCAGTAATCCAAAGTATCCCTTAATGTTTTTTCAAATTTGATCTGTGGTTTCCATCCCGTGGCTTTATAGAACTTTTCCACACAAGGTATTTGCAAGGTGACATCAGAAGGCCGTAATCTCGCTTGGTCTACCTCGATTTTTATGTCTGCGACAGTTGACATTGTCAGCAGTTGTTCGAGCATTTGGCCAACTGTCATCGTTTCAACGCCGCCGATATTGTAAACTTCTCCCGGCGGACAGCTATCAACCAAAATCCAGTAGGCCCTTACGGCATCACGAACATCGGAAAACGTCCTCACGCTATCCAGATTCCCCACTTTAACTACAGGCTCAGCCAACTGAGCTTCTATCATTGCTATCTGCCTGGAAAAATTAGAAACTACAAAAACTTCGCCTCTGCGTGGACCTGTATGTGTAAACATCCTGCTCCGAATAGTCTTAATCTTCCACGAACACCAGTATTGAAATGCCAACATATCCTCCCCCACTTTACTCACCGCATAAGGAGACGCTGGCCGCAGAGGATTACTTTCTTTAATCGGAACTTCATCCTCGGTTACCTGGCCGTACACTTCGGATGAGCTGCATATATGAATTACAGGGTTGTATGAGTCTGATTGCTTTAACTGCTTTACCGCTTCCAACAAGTTGCACGTGCCGACAATGTTGGTTCCCAATGTCTCGATAGGCGCTAAAAAACTGAAATCAACATACGACTGTGCAGCCAGATGGAAAATAACATCCGGCTTATACTCGACCAACGTACTTCTTACCGAGGGAAAATCCAGCAGGTTGCCATAATACAGGGTTATTTTGTTCAAGACACCTTCAATATTAACCTTTGGTGAGCGCCACCGAATAAAACCGGCGACTTCAACCTCAGTATGATTTTCAAGTATATACTCTGCCAGATGGCTTCCCACAAAACCGGTAATACCTGTTATCAATGCCCGCACAATTCAACCTTCCTTTTAATCAAGTATTAATTTTAGCTCTTAGGCCGGTGTAAAAAAATTATCCCCGCAAATAACTTCATCATTTCACTCCAAAAGTCTCTTACAAAGATGCAAGACGATAAATCTTACGCCATCTGTGACAGGAATGCATTTGCTTAAGTTGTCATTTTTCAATAAGATTCCATTTTTTTCAGTAATTCGATCGCTGGATTAAAGCTCCTTTCTTACCGCCGGTTGAGCTCTACCTCTAACCAAAGTGTATTCACGGTTGGCCGTAGTCAGTTGATTGGGAAGAGCAGATGAGTGCGTCTGTCCTGTAACGTTGGTCATCCGGTGTGAGTTCTTCAGTCGGAACGTCCACGCCGCGGCATCGACACCAGCGGTACCACATTTTCCGATAGGCTTTTTCGACATTTGAGGCGAATTTATCCCTGTTGCAAAGCGGGCTGACTGCCATTCGGGCTCTCATAGAAGTACGAATTTTCTTAAGGGCCTCCGGTTTTGCGGCAAGGACTGTAGCTTTTTTGACATATTCTTCGGGTGTTGAAGCAGCAAAAAACTCAAGACCTATACGGCTCAATATACTAAGTCCAACTCGGGAGTTATGACCTTTACCGAACAACGAAATTACAGGCACTCCCATTAAAAGCGCCTGGCAGGTAGTCGTTGTACCATTATAAGGATAAGTATCCAGCGCTATATCGACCAGGTCATAAAGTACAAGGTGCCCCGGAGGCCGCAGCCAGCCACTAATGGCTATCCTCTCGCGAGAAATTCCAAGCTTCTCGAACCGCTCCAGGTAAATTTCACGAACCTCTTTATCATTGCCTCCTTTGAACTTCAGCATGAGCGAGGAACCTTCGACTATTTTGAGAATTCTTGCCCATAATTCCATAATATAAGGATTTATCTTACAATTATTGTTAAAGGAACCAAAAGTGATACATCCTTTTTGCTCAGCAGGCAAAGGGCCTACCGGCGGTGCCATATCTCCAGGGCCGTAACAGAGAAAACCATCCGGCAAAAAGACCAGCTCTTCGGTATAGAACTCCTGGGAGCCGGGAGGATCCGCGATGAAATCTGTTAATCGATAATCCATCTGGCTCATCCCGGTTGTATTGGGGTATCCAAGCCAGGTAACCTGTATCGGGGCCGGCTTATATGCCATTACGCAAAGCCTGTTGTTGGCTGTGTGGCCCGAAAGGTCTACGAGAATATCGACTCTGTCATCTTCAATTGTCCTGGCAGCATTTTTATCGTCAAGCGTGCGGATATTTCTGTAGTGGTCAAACTTGGATTTAAGCCGTTCAGTTGTCCGGTCCTGGAATTCCATGCTTCCATATCCATATACTTCTACGTTCCAGCGGTTATGCCCATCCAGAAGCGGCTCTAAGAAATAAGCTACCGAATGTGAACGAAAATCCGGCGAGATATAACCAATCCTAAGCTTTCGCTCCGGGTTTGGGTCATTGTCATGATTTACTTTGGCCAGCCTGGCTGGGGCGTTAATCTTTGCCCATCGCTTGGATTCTTCGCAGATCACCGAAACATCGACATCCGGTAAATAGTGCATATATAGAAGAAAATTCGAATATGCCAGGGTGTGGTCAGACATTTTTTCGACTGCTTTTCGCAACAGGGCCATTCCTTTTTCGGTTTGACCCGCATGCATCAGGTCGACTCCGAGATTGCTCCATATCCTCGGTTCATCGGGTTTTTCTTCCATTGCCTTGTTTAAATGTTGGATTGCCTCTATCAAACGTCCATCGTGCTTGCATACAGTTGCCAGTTCATTGTGTACGGAGGGATTGTTCGGCATTGACTTTAGTATCTCTTTATATAAATTTTCGGCCTTTGGTGCCCGTCCGATTTGGCGTAAGAGTCTCGCCGCCTCATACTTGATGAACATTTTGTTTGGTCCACTTTCGTCAATTACGCCTTTTTCGATGGCCTGTTCATTTAACAGCTCGACAGCTTCTTTAGCTCGACCGGATTCCACCGCGTCTTTGGCGTTCTTAAGCCATTGGGGCATGTTACGTTCCCAGACCTCAAATTCAATCACCTGCTCTTGTTTATTGGTGCCGTTGCGGTGTGAAAGCCGTCGTATCGGCCTTCTCTTTCGAAGTTTGAGTTTACGTTTTTTTGTACTCCTGCTCATCTGTCCCCTTTCTAACAGGGCTAAATTGGCTTATTACTCCAACCCTGCTTCGCAGGCTAATCTCTTAGCGAAGTAACTGATCATAGTCTTTCACTGCATATTATCGGCCGAAATGCTAATTTTTGGCCAGTTTTTTGAGGTACAATTCTCTGTGAGGTGGATTTGAATTTTACGCAATTGCTCAGACGAATTGGCAAAACAGCAAGATTAGAGCAGTCTGCTTTTATTATTTTCTTCCTGCTGGTATCTATCGTTCTGTATTACTCGTGGCACCGCCGGCCGGTACAGCTTCTTCATCACAAAGTTGAAGAATGCATTTAAGGATATCTGACCTGCTGATAACGCCTACGACTTTGCCATTTGACGTAACCGGGACTCTTCTGATAGAGTTGTCCCTCAAACAGTAGCAAACATCCAGCAAAGGTTCATTCTCTTCAAAGTGGACAGCAGGTTGTGTCATAAAATCATGTACTGTCCGGTCTTTTTCGTCTTCATAGGTGTGGAATAATCTTAGCACATCTTGTTCTGAAAGAATCCCTACCAGAATCATATCATCTTCGACCACAGGGATGCCGGTAATGTTGTTTTTCGACATAAGTTTTATGGCATCAACTACAGGGATGTCCTTTGTTACGCAAACTACACTCTTGGTCATAATGTCTTTTGCTTCAATCATCGTTAGGCCTTCCTTTTCACCAATATTTGTATTTATATAAAAGCATTTTAAGGACTTATTTCCACCGGGTAATTTTTTTGTAAATTCATAATTTATTATCCGGCGTGATTTCTTCAGTCGGAATGTCCACGCCGTGGCATCGGCACCAAGGGTACCACATTTTTCGATGGGTCTGTTCGATATTTACTGGTTAGCCATCTCTTTTTCCATTTTAAAGCAATTACGTTGAGACTAATGACGATTGTTCTATATTAACCGGTCCATGGAACCGGCTGAGCGACTCGGGACGAATGGCTATCATATTCAGCAGATATCCGTCAAGCTGAACATCCTTATTGTATTTGACAAGAGTTTTTGCATCGGGTAGAGTAAAATAAGAATCATAGCCAAGGTTTTTGAAGGCATCTATCAATTCGGGATGTAAGTCACTGCCGTGCTTTACTTCGTATAAGATAATTGGAGAGCCATTTGAAATGATCTTTTCTGCACCCGCGAGTGCTTTTAGTTCATGGCCTTCAACATCCATTTTGAGTATATTGACACTTTCAATTCCATGCTCTTGGGCAATATCATCAACCGTGACCAAGGATACTTTCTCGCCCTGAGTTTCGTTGTTATTGGAGAGCCTGTAGTTTTCAGAAGGGCCGTCATGAGATAAAAATGCAATACCAGGCTTGTCGCTTATGGCAGTATGAATAGCTGTCATATTGGTAAATTGCGAAGCAGACCTGTTAAGCAACTCGAAAGTCCGCAACGCAGGTTCGATAGCAATTACCTTGCCATCGGTTCTTGCGGCGGCACTGACAGCATATACTCCTACGTTGGCGCCAAGGTCGAGAACAATATCATCCCGGTGAATTATCGAACGGAAAAGATTCAGATCGCTTTTTTCGAACCAGTCCCCCTGCTCCAGAAGCACATAAGTAGTGATATTTACCAAATCAGGATTGAGATGAACTCTTGCCAAATCGTATGGAAGTGATAATTCTTTAAGGTCGCCTTTGGCAAGGGCAAGGATGGCTTTGGATCTTTCGTTATTCAGTTTGCTATCCGTGATTTCAAGAAGTGTAATGCACTGATCCTGTATTTTCTCATTTTTTAATCTCGCCTGAAGAGCCGCGAGCAGGCCAAGCCTAAGATCAATCTCAGGATTTGAGGGACAGAATTTTTTAATCTTACAGTAAAGCTTCCAGTAAGCTTGCTGTGCGAAATAACTGCTGTATGAGATGAGTTCTGTGCACAAATTGAAAATAAGTGACTGCAAATTGTCAGCATGGTATCTTTCAAGTAATTGCTGGGGAGGTTTTTCTTTATTGTTTTTTGAAGAAAAAATATTGAGGGCATCGACAGCGTATTTTACAGCTTTTGCACGTTGTCCGGCCCGGTAAAGTTTGTCTGCATTGAGCATAAGATCAACAACAGCAGGAGCTGAATATCTTCGAGCTTCATAAGCTGTATCTTTTTGGGATTCGATTTCTGTTATTTTGACACCTTTTGAGCGGCAGTAGTCATGCCACATTTGACGATAAGCATTTTCAATATCATTGGTAATAAGTTGGTAATTGCATAACGGACTTGCAGCAAGCCTTTGACGCATCGTAGCGCGTATCTTTGATAGAGCATCGGGTTTTGAGGCAAGAACAATAGCTTTTTTTACATAATCTTCGGGAGATTGAGCGGAGAAAAACTTCATATCGAGGCGGCTGAGGATGTCCAGGCCTACACGTGAAGCGTGATGTTCACCTGTAAGTGTGATGACAGGCACTCCCATTAAAAGCGCCTGACAGGTAGTCGTTGTGCCATTATAAGGATAAGTATCAAGAGCAATGTCAATTGAATTATAGGTGTCCAGGTGTGATTCATAAGATACCGGACCAAAAATCATTACATGCTTTTTAGGCTCTTCCAGGCCATTTTCAGCAAATAGATTAAAGAGATATGCTTTGATCTGTTCGTCGTTTCCATCTTTGAACTTCAAAAGAAGTTTCGAGTTTGGCACGTTTTTTAGCAGGTCAATCCAGATCTTTATTATAATAGGGTTTATCTTCTTTGGATTGTTGAAACAGCCAAATAAGAAGTATTCCTTGCTCAAGGAAGGTAAATCTCTAATTGGCGGCTGTATATCACCGGGATTGTAACAAAGAAAGCCATTAGGCAGAAAGACAAGTTTTTCGGTATAGAACTCCTGTGAGCCGGGAGGGTCCGCGATGGCATCAGTAAACCTGTAATCCACCTGGGACATTCCTGTAGTATTTGGATAGCCCAGATAAGTAACCTGTATCGGAGCCGGCTTATAAGCAAGAACACCAAGGCGATTTCTATTGGTGTGACCGGCAAGATCGACAAGAATATCTATTGAATCAGATTTAATAAGTTCCGCAGCATCTATGTCATCAACGCTCTTGATATTACGATAAAAATCAAATTTCTCAATCAGCTTTTCTGTATTCTGATCGGGATTTATAACATCGCCGTAACCATAAATTTCAAACTTATTTCTGTCGTGTCCAATTAAAAGCGAATCGAAGAAATACATCACCGAATGAACTTTGAAATCAGGAGAAATGTAGCCAACGCGAAGTTTTCTATGAGGCTCAAGAGAGTTGTTGTGTTTTTTACGGGCAAGCTTTTTCGGCGCCTGAATTTTTGCTCTTTTTTTTGATTCTACAAAGATCTCAGCAGCCTCGACATCAGGAAGGTAATTAAGATTCAAGAGAAGATTTGAATATGCATCTTTATATTTGGGGTTGATAGCTATGGCTTTTCTTAGTAAATCTATAGCTTCTCTGGTTCGACCAAGCTTCATAAGGGGCCCGGAAAGGTTGTTCCACATCGCGATATTATGCGGCTCTAAATGTTTAGCTTTATGCAGGTATTCAATGGCCAATGAGCATTTACCCATTCTGTTATATACCAAAGCAATCGCATTATAAATTTCGACAGATTCGGCGAGCCTAAGAGCATCAAAGCAATACTGTAAAGCTCTTTGACCTTGAAAAATTCTAACAAGCCCGAGAGCAATTTCATATTTGCCCCAATAGACGTCGTATATGTCACTGAGCTCGGTAAGTTTTTTTTGAAGTTGTTCTTCGGCAAGTAATTTTTCGGCCCTTTGTATATTTCCCCGATCTATAGATGTTCGAATCTCACCAAGCCATTCGGGTCTATGCTGTTTCCATTCGGCGTAACTACGAAGCTTATATTGTTTAGGTCCCTTAACAGAGGGTGGGTGTCTAGCGACTTTTCTGCGTTTAGACTTTTTCCTTTTTTTCGGCATACCGGTCTCTAAATGAACATAAAATCATTCCAAACTGTTAAAATAGTTGGTATCTGTTCGTCAAGAAAGTCTGCAATACTGGTGCCAAATGCCTGAAAAGAGAAGTTTTTAATGGATAATGCTGGTTTTGCCTCTTGCTGATAAGGTGGAAGTGTCATTATTTTATACAGTTTTATTATTTTTCGGTAGGTGGCTTTAGCCGGAGATTGCTTTCCAGCTCCGGTTTAACTCTTCTAATAGCTTGATTACTTCTTCGATTTTTTGGATGTCCTGCTTTGTATTGGCTTCTGTGAGGTGTCGGCCCATGAATAGGTATAAGTTGCGGAGATTCATCGCTACTTCCCCACCGGCTTCCATATCTAGAACGACATTTAATTCGTATATTATATCCAGCGCCTTGCTTATGTATCTGCCCTTTTCTTCGGCATTTCCTGCCTCGATTTCCTTGATTGCCAGTTTTAGGAATTTGATTGCACCGTCGTAAAGCAGAACGATGAGCCGGCCTTTGCTCTGTGTGGTAACCGCAGTATTCTGATATGCTGTGAGTCCGTTCTTCATAGTATTGTTCCTTTTATATTCATACCTCGTGCTGCACGATGAATATTGTGTTAGCTCTTATAAAATGCTCAATACGCACAACTCATCACGATATTGGTCAGAGCGGTTTCCATAATTTATGGGGGAGATGACTGATGGTTCGTGCCACAGTCATCTCCCCTAACGGTCGCTTAGTACTTGAATGCTGCTTATGCTTTAGCGTTATCTCAGTAGAGTCAGTGCCATCTGAGGCATTGCGTTGGCCTGAGCTAACATAGCGACACCGGCCTGTGCCAGCACCTGTGTTCTGGTCAATGTCGCCATTTCGGTGGCCACATCGACATCGGAAATACGGGATTCGGCTGCCATAATGTTCTCAGCCTGAATGTTGGTAACCCCTACGGTGTATTCCAGACGGTTCATCTTGTAGCCGAAAGCCGCGCGGGCTGTGTCCTTTGTTATGATAGCAGCCGTTACAGCGTCCATCGCCGAATTTGCAGCAGTAGTAGTAAGGATGTTAACGCCGCCTGTAACCTGCGACTCTGAGTAGTTGTCGGCATTAATTGCAACACCCGCACCAGGTGCGTCAGTCGTTACGGTGTCTGTCGTTCCGGCGAGGTCCCAGTCACCTGTAGTACCAGTACTGCTTACCTGAATCGTTACGTTGTCGGCCTCGTCTCTTGAAGATACCTTTAGTGAGTAGGTACCGTCTGTATTTGTAACAACGCTTGCCATATCATAGCTCTTGTCGGTACCATCAGGTGCATAACCCAGAGCTTGGCTTTGGGCATTGATAGCAGCTTCAACCTGGGCAATTGTGTATGTTCCAGCAGTCAGATCAATAGTAATCGCATCTTCGGTAGTACCGGCATTGTCGAACTGGATTGACAGTGTTACAGTTTCATCACCGATAGTAACAAAGGTGTCTGAGTCTGTGTTAGCCAGTTCTGGAGTGAAGATGGCCTCATCGACCTGAACGCCAGTGTTGATACCCAGTCCGGCCTTTGTCATATCGACACCTGTGACGGTAATCGTGTTGTCGGAATCGCCGACCTGAATGGTTACCGAGGTTGCACTGTCGAGGTATGTTGTATCGTTGAATCTTGTCGTGGTTGCTATACGCTCGATTTCTTCGGCCATTTCAGCAAACTCATTGTTCATAATGACCCGCTGTGCGGATGAATACGTACCCGTAACCGCCTGTTGAGCTAACTGCTTCATACGCACAAGTGCATCGTCGATTGTCTGCATAGCACCTTCCATTGTTTGCAGCAGACTGATGCCGTCCTGGGCGTTACGGGCACCCTGCTGGAGTACAGCGATGTCGGCTCGCATCAACTCACGAACAGCTAAGCCGGCTGCATCATCCTTTGCAGTGTTGATGCGCAAACCTGACGATAACCTCTCGACCGATCTGGCCAGGGCATCGTAGCTTATGCCCAGTTGCCTCGCAGCGCTTTCCGCCATAATGTTGTTCTTAATTGCTAACATATTTTTGACTCCTTAAAAAGTACTAAACTAATTTCTCGTGGCCCTGTCAAAAGCCCCCAATTATTTCAAAACGTGCTACAAGCACGCTGGAAAAACTTGCTTCCAGAGGCAATTATCGGCCAAAGTAGAAGAGACTTGAGGAATTTTTTATATGCAAGTACCTGCAAAATCGTTGGACCGGTAATCCGGATGGAATCGGGATTGATAACGCAGACAGGCTGCTAAAAACAGCAAAAAAATCGGGAAAATTTTATGATGTTATCGGACAATTTAGCTGGAAATTTGCAGATTCGTACTATGGCCATCCGGGAAGTACTCTTCCACAAAGGTCTTGACAACAAAAGCTAACTCTTGCTCGGATTTTCCTGATGTGCTATACTCTGGCCCAATTATGCAGAAACCGGAAGAATACAATCATAAAAAAACGCTGCTTGTATTTAATTGTCACGAGGCGTGGGTATATCAGCTTGGTGTATTAGGATATGACGTTGATATAATCGTGGGGCTTAAAGGCCAATACAAGCAAACCTGGGATGAACAGATTCGGCCAATGCCGGCTAACTCCCGATTTATGACTTTAGCCGAAGCGCAGCAGTCGCCGAGACGCTACTACTGTATCATAACACATAACATAACCGACTTGCTCGATATTAAGCTTCGGCCTGAGCCCCGGCTTATAGTCATTCACTCTACGCTTGAAGGCCGAATGCTGGAGGAGAAATCCGATGTTGAACCCGAACGGATGAAAGAGATGCTGCACAAATACCTCGGTTTGGTTGGCTGCCATGCGGTTGCTGTCTCTATGCTCAAGGGCAAATCATGGGGTTTTACTGACGATATTGTCCCGTTTTGCGCTGACCCTAATAATTATATGCCATATTCAGGTAAAAAGGACTGCGGTCTTCGCATTTGTAATTTTATTAAGAGTCGAAAGAAGATCTTGTTATGGGACTTTCACGAGAAGGCATTCGATGGGATACCTGTTCGGCTTGTCGGACACAACCCTAATATGCCTGGAGTTACTGCTTCCGCGAGCTGGGTGCATCTAAAGAAGATGTTCCAGTCTCATCGTTTTTATATCCACACTGCCGATCCGAGACTTGAAGATGGGTATAATATGGCCACAGTAGAAGCAATGGCTGCGGGGATGCCCGTTTTGGGTAATCGACACCCGACTTCACCTATCGAACACGGCGTAAGCGGATTTCTCAGCGATGACCCGGACGAATTGCGGAAATACGCCGGAATATTATTGGACGATAGAGATTTGGCGGCGAAGATAGGGCAACAAGCCCGAAAGACGGTGTTTGAACGCTTCTCGATGAACGGGTTCAAAGAAGCTTTTCTAAAGTCTATCGAAACTGCACGTCGTAAATCGGATAGCAAGAAGGTCGAAGTGCAAAAATTCGGGGCAGGTTTATAATCTCATCATGGGATAAATTTTTGTTGAGGCCCGTAAGCCTCTTCATAGTCATGGCTTTCTATCTCGCTCTTGGCATCTCTTAATTTGTTCATAATATGGCCGATTATTTCCGGAGTATAGATTTACCCTTCGTATGCCATTTCCTTGTATAACTCTCCGGTCAGCCATTTTTTGCCGAAGTAGGTCACGTCTTTTATTTTCAGGATTTAGATGTCCACATTCTCTGATACTCCGGAAGCTCCATATTCATGGATGCCTCTTGCGCCGGCTATTCTCCATACCTGCCAACCTCTTGACCTGGCGGTAAAACAATAATAGCTGTCGCTGCCGAGAAGGAATCTATACATTTTTCAAGCTGATTTTTGTTCTTGTAATATGGGATTATAGCTGGAATAGCAGAGGTCAGAGAACAGAGGACAAACAATCTGAATTCTGACTTCTGATTTTTGTCTTCCTACTTCTGACTTCCGACTTTTGATTTCCCGACTTCTGTCTTCTGATTTCCGTAGCTGCCGCTTTTCGCAGTTCTTCAGCAACGCGTTGAAATACAGGTATCCATTGCCCCCATTTTTTCTGCCTAAAGAGCCTCATGGTCGGATACCAGGGGCTGTCCTGACGATTCAACATCCATCGCCAGTCAGGTGCAAAAGGCAGAAGTGCCCAGACCGGCTTGCCCATCGCTCCGGCTAAGTGGAGCACAGCGGTATCTACCGAAATAACCATGTCCAGATTCTCAATCGCTGCGGCGCTGTCTGCAAAGTCCTTGAACTCGGCTCCGAGGTTTGCTATTGTCATTTTGTCGGCCAATTCCTCCACCTGAGCAGGCGCCTCGCCTTTCTGTAATCCATATAACCGCACGCCGTCAATCCCTGCCAACACCGCAAAATGCTCCAGCGGACAAGAACGGTTAAGGTCGTTGCGGTGCGTGGGTTTTCCCGCCCAGACAATGCCCACCTTGAAATTGGGCCCTGTGAGTTTGTCTCGCCAATATTCTGCCTTTGCCTGTTCGGCGTGAATATATGGCACCTCGGCGGGAATCGTCTCTAACGTGGTCCCAAATATCCTCGGCAGGTCCATGAGAGACACATAAAAATCAAGCTCGACAGCCGGTTTCCCATCGGGTGAGGCTTCTACTAACTCGTCAATCCCCCCAAAGCCCTGCAAAAGGCCAAGCAACAGTTTCTTCGTCTCATAGATCACCGTTCCTCCCCGGGCTTTTACCATTGGCAGGTATCGGACAAACTGGATATTGTCACCCAGCCCCTGCTGATAACGAACAAAGAGTCTTTTGCCCACAAAAGAGGAACCGTCCCAAAGTGGCTCCTGATAGTGGTATGGATATGTAAGAGTATTCAAGCGATCATATCGCTGCTGATATTTCTTCCAGCCTTCTGCGATCCTACCGCTTAGCAGAAGGGCAAGTGACTGGTTCCATTGTGCTTCGGCATAGTCCGGTTTGAGCTGAATAGCCCGCTCATAATTTTCAATTGCCTCAGCACAATGTCCGCAGTCTTTCAGGGCGGCCCCCAGATTGTTGTAAGCCTCAGCATAATTCGGCTTAAGGCGGATCGCCTGCTTGTAATTTTCAATTGCCTCAGTAAACTTTCCCTGGTCTCTCAGGGCAACGCCCATATTGTGGTAAATCTCAGCACAGTCCGGCTTGAGCTGCAGTGCCTGTTTGTAGTTTTCAACCGCCTCAGCAAGCTGCCCGCGGTCTTTCAGTGCAATCCCCAGATTGCTATATGCCTCAGCGAAGTCGGGTCTGAGGCGGATCGCATGCTTGTAATTTTCGATAGCCTCGGCGCATTGCCCTTGTTGCTGCAAAGTATTAGCTAAATTGTAGTAAGGTTCGGGATGCTCTGATCCAAAGCGTTTCGCCTGCTCGTAATTTTCGATAGCCTCGGCGAAGCTGCCCTGAGCACTCAGAGTAAGCCCCAGATTGTTGTATGCCTCAGCGTAATCGGGCTTGATAGACACTGCTCGTTTGTAGGCAATAATCGCTTCTTCGAATTTTTCAAGGGCCTGGAAGACAAGCCCAAGGGTATTGTGAAATTGCGGTATTTGAGAATTATTTTTAATCGCTTTGCCAATCAGATCAATAGCTACATCGTGCTTCCCCTCCTGATGAGCTATCACGCCCAATAAATGTAGTGCAGTAGGATTATTATGGTCGCTTTGCAAAATTAGGTGGTACAAATGCTCAGCATGCCGGAGACGCCCGGCCCGATGGTGCTGCACAGCGATTTCCAGAGTTTCAGCAAGCTCCGCCATCCTTATATCACTTTCCAGTTTTGTAAATTAACTAATGCCGGCATGACTGTATGTATCTTTGATTGTTTTCTGACATTCGATTTTCTGCTTGCCCACGAGTATTTTCAGTTCCGCCGCCACTGACTGGAATACAGTGCCCCATTGGCCCCATTTTTTCTGCCTGAAAAGCCTCATTGTTGGATACCAGGGACTATCCTGCCGGTTCAGCATCCATCGCCAGTCAGGTGCGAAAGGCAGAAGTGCCCAGGTTGGTTTGCCCATCGCCCCAGCTAAGTGAAGTACAGCGGTATCCACCGAAATAACTATGTCGAGGTTCTTAACTACTGCGGCAGAATCTGTAAAATCCTCGAACTGCTCTCCAAGGTTTTCTACGGGCACTATCCCGGCTAATTCTTCCGCCCTCGCGGCAGCCGGGCCTTTCTGTAAGCCATATAGCTGCACACTCTCGAGTTTCGCCAGCGATGCAAAATGCTCCAGTGGGCAGGAGCGGGTATTGTCGTTGCCATACCTGGGATCGCCTGACCAGACAATGCCCACCTTGAAGTTATCTCCGGCAAGCCTGTCCCCCCAATATTTGACTTTTGTCGGATCAGTATAAAGATACGGCACATCAGCAGGAATAGTTTCTAAGGTTGTCCCGAATATCCTCGGCATATCCAAAGGCGAGGCGTGAAAATCAAAGTTTACAGCGGGGGGGCTGCCATCAGGTGCGGCCTCTATCAATTCATCAATACCAGGGAAATCTCGCAAAAGGCCATACAAAGGCTTCCTTGTCTCAAAGATCACTGTGCCTCCTCGGGCCTTAGCTATGGGCAGGTATCGCACGAACTGTATGTTGTCACCCAGACCCTGTTCATAGTGAACAAAAAGCCTTTTGCCAACGAACGGTGAACCATCCCAATAGGGTTGCTCATAGTGGTGCGGATAAGAAATAATCTTTAGATCGGGATTTCGTCGCCACTGGTATTCCTCCCAGCCTTCTGCAAGCCTTCCAATTAATAGAAACGCATGTGCGAGGTTCCAGTGCGCCTTAGCGTAGTCCGGCTTGAGTTTAATCGCCCGCTTATAATTCTCAATTGCCTCGGGGCATCTTCCTTCATCCTGCAGACTATTAGCTAAATTATAGTAAGCCTCGGCGAAGGTCGATTCAAGCCGTATCGCCTGCTCGAAATTTACGATAGCCTCGGTGAATTGCTCCCGCTCTTTCAGGGCAATACCAAGGTTGTTGTAAACCTCCGCATAGTCAGAGTCGAGCTGAAGTGCCTGTTTGTAATTTTCAATCGCCCCGAAAGACCGACCTTGGTCATTAAGTATGACTCCCAAATGGTTGTATGCCTCGGCGAAATCCGGCTTAAGCCGAATCGCCTGCCTGTAATTTTCAATTGCCTTGGCGTGCTGCTCCTGTTTTTCCAGAGAGAAGGCCATTGTGTTGTATGCCTCGGCATAATCGGGTCTGAACGATACTGCCTGCTTACATTGTTCAACCGCGGCGGCGTATTGACCCTGCGATTGCAGTGCGACTGCCATATTGTGATAAGCTTCAGCATAATCGGGCTTGATAGAAACCGCCCGTTGATAGGCGGCAACTGCTTCTTCAAATTTTTCAAGGGCCTCGAAAACAAGCCCAAGCGTGTTGTGAAATTGTGGTATCTGGGGATTATTTGCAATCGCTTTGCCGATTAGCTCAACAGCCTTATCGTGTTTTTCCCTCTGATGAGCTATTACCCCCAATGAATGTAGTGCGACAGGATTATTAGGGTCGTTTTGCAGAACCAGCCGATACAACTGCTCAGCCTGCCGAAGTTGTCCACCCTGGTGGTATTGCACGGCGTTTTCTATGGTTTCGGCAATAGTTGGCATCTGTATATGGCCTTCCTGTTTTTGAAAATTAGCAAAAACCGACACGATTCTAAGGCGGTGAGTGGTGAGTATTCAACTCACCAATTAACTACTCACTAATGAACCAATCACCAGGTGGTTTCGAGATTTATCTATACCAGCATATTTATAGAGCCATCAGTAGTGAACGCTTCTTGTAGCTCGGAAATGTTCTGGTAGCTGTTATTGTTTGTTAACCATTCATCCACCCCGTTAGTATTGGGATTATTTCCCCCCATATATGAATTTGTTGAGTCTTGTTGCTGAGCCCAGCCGTTCTGTAGCGATTGGTCTCTAAGGGCCTCCTGCTCTGGCTGTTCCTCCTCGGAGAGCACAACATCGAGTCTCTTTATCTGAATGCCTGAATCCTGAAGACTTCGGATTATCTGCGGTAGTGCCTGTTGTATCTCTATTCTGGTTTGTGTCTTACTGACTTCCAATAGGCCTATTATTTGGTCGTCCTGCTCCTGTAATTTTATGAAAACCTTCCCCAGTTCCGGTGGATTGAGGCGAACTGTAATCTGCTGGTCCTCTCCTTCCTGGGATAAAGGTTTGTGAATAGATTCAAGAATCTGTTTGCCAACATCTGCGTAAGTCTCGCTGGGCGAAGTTTGTCCCGGTGGATTGAAGCTCTTTGCGCCCTCTGCAGAGTTGGTGGATTGCTCTGTAACGGGAGTTTGTGGGTTTTTGTGAGAGAGTATTTGTTCGGGATCTGAATTAAAGCTATTGTTAGAGGTCGAGCTGTTGCGGCTTTTTGTTTGGCCGGTGGATACCTGGACGTCTGTTACATTCAAATCTTGGACAGTAGCATTATCTGAGAGTTTGTTCCCGGCACGTGAGGACTCTTTACCGCCACCTGATGATTCTGAGAGTATTTCGGGAGTGGCTGCTTTACTATCAGATGGTTTATTGGCAACCGGTGTAGATTTTTCCGGAGTAATACCGACAGGCTTAGACTGGGATTCGGTTAATTTAGTCTGAACCGCTGGAAAATTGGAATTCAACGGTGGCGTTTTTTCATTGCCGGGGATGGCTGACTTACCTATCGTAGGTGCTTCTTCATCGGTAGTGGCTGTTTTGGTGTCGTTATCAACAAGAGTTTCAGGCGTCAATTTTTTACCGACCCCGCCAGTTACAAGCGGGGGTATTTTTTGACCATTTGCAACAGACGAAGTGTCCGCAATAGCTGTTTGTTCGTCGGCAGCGGTTTTTGTGCTGTAGACATTAACAAGATCATCGGGAATCAGCTCTTTGGCGTTTTCCCCATTGGTTGGGCCTTTTGTGGGTATGACAGTACTATTTGATTTCGGTATCTTATCGCTATTTTTTCCCCTGCTTGTTGCTGTCAGGGGCTGGGTATCGGCAATAAACGTACCGTCGGATTTGTTAGATAAAAAGGTTTGGAGTCCAGATTGGCCCTTGGATGTGTCTGGCAAAACGGTTTTGAGTCCAAGCTGACCCTTGTCAGTGGTTACGAGCAGTTTGATTTCGGCTGATTTGGCTGCTCGCCCCGTAACAGGAGGGGATTTGTCAGCTTTTAAGTTGGTGAGTAGTTGGGCAAGTACATAGCCGGCTTTCGGCTTGATATCGGTAATTGTGGGGAGACCTTCTTTGCCGTTTTGGACTGTTTGACGGTATTGTGCCAACCAGCCCTGTACTATATCCGGCTGGACGGCTTTGTGATGGGCAGGATTTTGCTCTTTTAGTTTTATGTTATCCTGGCCCTGCTGGGGCGCTTCGGTCGTTTCTGTTTTACGAAGCGTATGGCGAAAATCTTCCGTAGGCTTATTTACAGGCTCATTATGGGTGATATGAGGTATATTATAGGTCGTTGTTGATTCGGGAGTGTTAGGAAGCGGTGGGGTATCGTCTCCGGGCGGAGTAAACTGTGTGGCTTTATTGATTGTATTAAGTTTGGATACAGGAGGGGCCGCGACGGTTGTTCCCACGAACAATATATTATCGATTGTCAACAAGTTAGTATCCATACACTCTAACCCATAAAACCAACATAGTAATAGCAACTGTTGTGCCAGTATTTGTGGGGCGACTCCTGTCAAATGATAACACTTTGCTTATACTGAACTTATGAATACTAAAAGGATGGCAATTATTCGATAATGTTTTGTTGTTAGCGGTATTCACGGAGAAATATTCTGGTTTAGGAAAGAATTTCCGATTTGGTTTAAGGATTCGTTGAAGAACCTTGCCGGAAGTATTGGGATGTAAAAAAAGAACGCCATTGTATAAAATCCTGACATCACTGCTGCCGCCCAAATAAGCGATTATTTAGGCTTTGGGCGGTTTTTCACACAGCATAAGGGTTAATATGCTGAAAATGACCGGCTTTAAGCGTTT
>Ga0209427_10001524_pt1 | contig 26746 bp, 23 predicted proteins | sample DeeMarSWOR136_30_FD_187465 | JGI IMG/M metagenome (GOLD analysis project Ga0209427, IMG submission 187465) | Marine sediment microbial communities from White Oak River estuary, North Carolina - WOR-1-36_30 (SPAdes) (version 2) | ecosystem: Environmental > Aquatic > Marine > Intertidal zone >...
GACATGGGGCACTATCCCGGCTACTCTGGTAACCCGCGCCATATCATCAAAGATTATGACGACCTCCCGTTTACCCCTAGCATACTGGCTGAGCGGTGGCATACTAATAGGGCTGGCGATGGCCTCCCTTATTTCAGCAGGTCTCATGCGCGGCCTATCATATCCCGCCATATTGCAGGTCTCCACCTGCCAGTCCTCGGGGAGGGGTAATTTAAGTTCTTTGGTTCCGTGCCAGGCCAGCTGCGGTAATATTATCGTATTTGCCAAGTTAATCCTCCGAATCCTATAGTTACTCTAGAGTACCCAGATAACTTATCATATTATCTTCTGGCGCTTCAGCATATCCCGCAGCATCGGCGTAATATCGAGTTCCATCAGTTCCTGCGGCGTCACCCACCGGCACTCCTCGGCATCTGATTGCGCCCTGATTTCCCCGTCGACATACCTCGCCAGCAGGTCGATAATTACATAATGATACTTGATACGGCCTTCTTCGTCCCTTATGATATTATCCACCGAATCCAATACCCGCTCTATCTCCACCTCGATTGAACACTCTTCCGTTACTTCCCGTCTGGCTGCTTCGAAAGCCGTCTCGCCCAGTTCGATTATGCCGCCCGGGATGCTCCATTTCCCCTTACTTGGTTCCTGCGCGCGCTTGATCATCAGTATCTTGCCTTCTTTAAAGACCACCGCGCCCACAACCGCTATCGGCTGCTCAGGATACCACCGGCCATCTCTTTCCGCAGATTCACTCATTCAAATACTTACGAAGAGATTATGGAATATTATGTACTGTGTGGACAGCTTTGTCAAAACTAGAGATTTTATAAAAGAGTATCGGAATAGTATAGCTGGTCGAGTACTACGGGACAGCCACAACTCTAAACGAGGTCGCCCTGAACAAGTGAGAATAACACCACGTCATGTCTACTATCACGGATAACAAGGAGTTATGTTCTTGTGCCGCCTGCTCAAAGCTGCCAGAAGCTCTGCAATTGCTGGAAGTCAATCAGACCGCTCTCGGCTATATTCTCGATTTCAATACCGGCCTCCACGGCTGCCGCCACCGGATTCAGACCACCGAGTTGTACGATACCAATCCGATTCAGGGAAACCGGGACCTGGCAGACCGGCTCGCTGGTCTCCCCAAGAGAATACACCCCGCCGATACCGGCCTCACGGAGCCTGGCCAGTTTTTCCTCAACGGTCTCTCTGGCCGGTGCCGGTATGGTACGAAAAGCCCCAAGAATCTTACCATTACCTGTCCTGGACGCTTCGCCAACGCTTGTCATCTTGGCGCGGATAAACTGCTCCGAAGGGTCCAGCGAGGTACCGGCATAGTCGATGATAGCCACGAAACGCCTGGGCTGGGAATTCCTGATTTCAAGCACCCCTCCAAAACGGAACTCCGTGGGAACACCGGCCTTCAGAAGCACACCGTTTATAGTCGCGCTGCAAACGGTAGCCAGGCCGATTTTCCCGTCCGGGACGATTACGGAGCCGAGTTTCTCTCCTGCGGATGCCGTGGCTACCAGGTCACTGACGCATATTCCAGCCTTAAAGGCGTCTCTCATGGCCGATAGCGCTTTTTTAAACCTGTCGGCATCTACTATAGAAGTATTTATGGCCAGCAGACCGGTACGCTTCTCCGGGTCAAAGGTTGTCTGATAGGCCAGTGTCTCTACCTTCTCACGCACGAAACCCAGATGCTGCGGTGCCAGGGCTTCTTTTACCTCCTGACGCCCTTCAGAAGTTATTATCCTGCCGTTACGCCCCGCCGGTCGTGTATAGCCGCGTTCGTCGGTTATCCGCAGGTGATATCTCACCGCCCGTTCACTCAAGAAAATCCCGTCCTGTTCAAGTCGGCGAGCAATAGTGATTGACCCGAGAGCCTCCGAGGACTCACTCAGGACTTTGAGTATGGCTATCAGTTTGTTTTCTGCGTCCGCACCGACAACCTGCTCCATGGCAAGTCAATCCACTCCTTTGCGCCTGATATTCAATAGGCGTAGAGTCTTCCGTAAGGTCGGAGCCAGCGGGGGAACAGCTTGATGAACCTGTGCTCCAGTATTTCCTCAGCATTATAACCAAAGTGGGTAGCAAACTCTCCGACGTGCTGTCGAAGGACCTCATAATCCTCGTCTTTCAGCTTGGCAGTACCAACTTCCTTGCCCAGCTGGTAATTCTTAACATTGCCCCTAATGTAAATGACGCCGCCGTGCATTCCGGTGCCGATGAATCTGGCCCGGTGAAGTTCATCCTCGCCCAGATCCAGACCCAGCAGAATCAGGACACCGCCGGCCATGTACTCGCCGAGAAAGTCCTGGGCGGTGCCGCCGATAACAATTACCGGCCTTTTATCCTCGTACTCCTTCATATGGATGCCCGCCCGGTAACCGACGCCTTCCCTGACAAAAATTTTACCGCCTCTGGCCGATAGGCCGATAATATCACCGGCATGACCGTGCACGATTATCTCTCCCTCATTCATGGTATTACCGCAGCCGTCCTGAGCGTTACCGTGCACAATAATCCTCGGTCCGTTCATAAACGTTCCCAGGTCATTGCCCGGGGTACCGAATATCTCAAGCTCCACGGGACTGTCCAGGTCAGTGCCGATATATCTCTGTCCGTAAACGTTCCGAAGCTCTATTTTCTTCGTACCATTTGAAACAGCTTCTTTCAGTCTGGCATTCAGCTCCCGATAGTATACGCCGCTGGCGTCTATTTTAAGCGTCTTACTCGCTCTGACTTTTTTCTCGCTAACGACCATCTCTAGCTCCCTGCCATTCTTACTCCCAGGATCTCAAGTTCGGTATCGGACAGGCCGATACCTCTCAGGTGCAGGCGGTTGCCGCGCAGGCTCTCCAGGGCGTTAACGCCGAGTCCGCCGAGGATATCCTTCAGCTCAATGCTCCAGCCGCGCAGCAGGTTGGCGAGCCGGCGGGCACCGATATCCGGATTGACCCTCTTGGCCAGGCGAAGGTCGGTGGTGCAGATGCCCCAGGCACACTTCCCGGTATGGCACTGCTGGCAGATATGGCAGCCCAGGGCAATAAGGGCTGCCGTCCCGATATATACGGCATCGGCCCCCAGGGCTATGGCCTTGGCAACGTCGCCGCTGTTTCTTATCCCGCCGGAGACCACGATAGAGGTCTGATTCCTGATACCCTCTTGCCTCAACCTTGTGTCCACCGAGGCGAGAGCCATCTCAATCGGAATGCCGACATTATCACGAATAACCTTGGGAGCGGCACCGGTAGCCCCCCTGAGTCCGTCAAGAACGATTATATCGGCGCCGCCTCTTACCATACCGCTGGCGATGGCGGCGGTATTGTGGACGGCCGCAATCTTCACCGCTACCGGCTTGGTATAGTTGGTCGCTTCTTTCAACGCATAAATAAGCTGCGCCAGGTCCTCTATGGAATAGATATCATGTTGTGGTGCCGGCGATATGGCATCCGTCCCCTGAGGAATCATCCTCGTCAGAGATACCTCGCTGCTTACTTTTTCCCCGGGAAGGTGCCCGCCGATGCCAGGCTTGGCTCCCTGCCCGATCTTTATCTCGACCACCCTGCCGGCATCCAGGTACTCGGCATGGACGCCAAAACGTCCCGATGCCACCTGAACGATGGTATTATCACTGTATTTGTACAGATTGGGGTGGAGACCGCCTTCGCCGGTATTCCACAGGGTACCCATTTCGGTGGCCGCCCTGGCGAGCGACTCATGAACGTTCAGACTCACCGCTCCATAGGACATAGCGGCGAACATGACCGGGACTTCCAGCTTTACCAGCGGGGCCAGTTCTGTTTTCAGTTCCATCGACTCCAGATCAACCTCCAGCCGGTCGGGCTTACACCCCAGATAGGTGACGAGCTCCATGGGCTCACGGAGCGGGTCAATAGAAGGGTTGGTCACCTGACTGGCATTGAGCACCAGATGGTCCCAGTAAATACGCTGGCTCTTATCATCACCCATGCCCGTAAGGAGCACTCCCCCGGTCTCGGCCTGTTTATTAATGTCTTCGATAACCTCGGGACGCCAGTTATAGTTGCCCTGGTAGTCCAGTGGGTTATAGCTTATCGTCAACGCCCGGGTCGGGCACATGAGCACGCAGCGGTGGCAGCCGACGCAATTCTCTTCACGGCTCCTTACCTCATCATCATCGGCATCATAGTAATGAGTATCAAACGAGCACTGGTTGACACATACCTGGCACTGGATACACCGGTCCGCGTCTCTCTTTACCAGGAATTTGGGTGCGATATACGTTTTCATCGTCTCTTCCTCCCCGTCAGCATCATAATGCCTCCCCTGCCGCTACCGTTTCCTGCGCAGCCGACGGCTCTGATGTGGACAGTGTTTTAAGTCTCCCGATAACCGGTTCACCGCCCATGGGAATCCAGGCCTTGTCCAGGTCGGGAGATATCAGGCGGATGGCCGATTCCTCGGACGAAAGGTACAGCATGTCGCCCTTTTCACCGACAGTCAGTGGCCGCAGCCTGATACGGTCGGTCAGCCCTATCATTTCACCGTGATGGGCAATAACCACCGCGAAAGGCCCGTTTAAAAGCAGGCTTCCATACACTTGGCGCAGGGCCAGCGCCAGCTTCTGTTCTCTCGCCGGCATACGCTCAATATCAGTCCAGAAGGGCGACGCCAGTATTTTGGCAGCTATTTCCAGCGACAGGTTATGCTTGCGCAGGAGCAGGTCTACCGCATAAGCAACAACCTCGGTATCGGTCTGCATCGTGCAGTGATAGCCATATTGCTCGAGAAAGCGCTGGTTTATACCGTAGGATGAAATTTCGCCGTTATGGATCACCGTCCAGTCGAGAATGCAGAACGGATGAGCTCCACCCCACCAGCCCTGCGTATTGGTGGGGAACCGCCCGTGTGCCGTCCACAGGTACCCCTCATACTGCTCGAGGCAGAAGTACTCGGCTATCTCCTCGGGATAGCCCACCCCCTTGAACACGGCCATATTCTTACCGCTGGAAAAGACGAAGCTGTCAACCAGCTGTGTATTAATGGTCATCACCCTGCTGACAACGTAGTCATCCCCGGACGACTCCTCATATTGCCGCTTGCCTATGTCCAGGAAGTAGCGCCACACCGTTGGAGGATTCGTAATCTGCGGTATCAGCTTCGTCGGCACTTTTTGCTTGTGTACAATATCGAAATTGGCCTTGAGAAATGCCTCCGTCTCCTGCTGACCCTTCTGACTGAGAAACATGATATGGAAGGCATACTGGTCGACATACTCGGGATATAGCCCGTAAATGGCAAATCCGCCGCCCAGACCGTTGCCACGGTCATGCATGTTTCTTATGGCCTTGATGACGCCTTCGCCGGAAAACCTCTCGCCGGAGGTATTCATAGCTCCGAATATCGAGCAGGCATCAATTATCTTATCATCTTTATTGGGATTATTTACTTGCCTTAAATTTTTCAAAGACTTTCCTTCCGCTAAGGTGCGTTATTCGCCGATGACCAGTTCCTCCGGCTCTTCAATGGTGGTTACCATAGGGATCAGTTCCGGGGTCAGTATAGCCAGCCTGGACTGCCAGATTTCCTCCGGCAGAAACGCCAGTCCGAAATCATCGGCAACGAGGACTTCCTTGAATCCGCTGACATCCACCCTGTCTTTCATCAAATGGTAAACAATGCCGGACTTCTCAATGTCGCCGGCGAATACCATGCCCACAATCAGCCCATCTTTTAATATTATCTGCCTATAAATATCGTCGTGTCTTTTACTAACCGTCTCATAGCTATCATCAGGCGGTGATACCATACCGGCCGAGACGATACTGACGCCGAAGTACTTCACGGCATTCATCGCCGTACCACCCTGATACTCATCGGCAACACCGGCCATATTCAGTCCGGCGATTCTTCCCCCCGTATAGGCATTAGGCCAGACTGGAGTAAGCCTGTTTTCTCCGTAAACGAAGTCATATGCCTCGGCGGCATCGCCACAGGCATAGACGTCAGGTACAGATGTGGCCATGTGCCGGTCAACGATAATGCCGCGATTTACCTTTATATCACTGTCAGTCACGAGTTCCAGGCGCGGTTGCACACCGATGGCAAGAATAACCATCTCGCAGGGCAGAGAGCGGCCGTCATCAAGACTGACACCGGTGACCTGGTCGGGCCAGTAGCTCTCAATCCTACCGGCTACATGTCCGGTGATAATCTCAACCCCGGCCTGCAATAAGGCCTTCTCTTCCAGAGCCGAAGCCTCTTCATCGAGGATTGTGTTCAGAACCCGCTCCTTCATCTCAATGATAGTAACCTCAGCACCTCGCTCGACAAGCGCCTCGGTAACGCTCACGCCGATAAGTCCACCGCCGATAACCACAGCCCTCACCTTTTTATGGTACTGATTGAGAAATTCGTCTATTGCTCTGGCGTCGTCCAGCCTGTTAAAGGTAAATACTCCCTTCAGACCGATACCCTCAATATCGGGGATGATGGGCATACCGCCGGTAGCCAGCAGCAGTTTCTGCCAGGCAAGCATCTTGCCACCCTCCAGCCGAACAGTGTGCTTGTTGAAATCAACCTCGGCCACCTTCCCCCCGAGGTAAGCCCGGATATTGTTCTTCTCGTAGAAATCGGGGGGACGATAAAGCATTTTCTCTATAGAATACCCGTTAGCCAGGTGCTCCGATACTAGCGGTCTGGAGTAGGCGTGATAAGGCTCATCGGAAATTATGGTGATTGCCCCCTCATCATCAATCTCCCTGATGGCCTCGGCAGCACCGATACCACCGGCCGAATTCCCGATGATTAGATACTTCGTTTTTTCCAGTCTGGCCATTCCGCATTAACCCCGGTTTTATTTGTATCTGCTTACCCTCACCCTCCGAGCCGTCCTGATGAAATCACAATTAATAATGGCAGGTATCCTTATACATCCACGCAAGCCAGGGCTTCGTTAGGGCAATTGGTTACGCAGACGGGCAGCTCTTCTCCCTGGCAGAGGTCGCATTTCAGCGCTTTCTTTTCCCTGGTGTCCTTCGTTATCACACCCAGAGGGCAGACCAGCATGCAGGTGCCGCAGCCGATACATTTTTCCTCGTCTACGGCGACAATCGAAGTTACCGGGTCACGGGTCAGAGCACCGGTAAGGCAGGCCTGTATGCATGGCGCTTCATCACAGTGCTGACAGCGTACCGACAGAGACACGATGCCGTTTTCCTCGACCCGCAGTCTCGGTTGTGGGCGTGGTACTTCCTTTTTAAATGCCTTTACTAGGTCTTTTGACTGCGCATGCTTCAGCTGACAGTAGATTTCGCAGAGACGACAACCAATGCAGACCTGTTCGTTAACGTAGACTCGCCTCATTCAGGCTCCTCGATATAATGGTATACGGCAACCGTTTGCCGCCTTTCATTATGATAACACAGAAATATAAACCCGTCAATATGACTGTTATTCAATCTTATTTATTTTACGCCATCACCGGCAATATTACAAAGCAGTATTAAGCTGATAGAGGGAGAAAAATACCCGGGAATTACAGAAGAAACTACTAAGTTTGCCGTCCGAACAGTATAGACCTGCATGTTACTTCTTATATCGTGTCCGACGTGCTGATTCACCATTATTGACATGACTTAAGTAATAGATAATTAGTCATGTATGACCAATTTACTATTTACATTAGCCATCTGGCGAAGAATAATAATTGGAGGGAAACTGTACCTGGATGTAGGTACTGTGTATACACTTGGGTTTTCCAGGGGAAACTGCGTTTCCGTGTGGCGATCTATGAAGGCTAGGTTGATTAAGGGTGAAAAGGGATTTTCACTGCTTGAGACTATAGTAGCACTGGCTCTTCTGGGAATTATCGGTGTGTCTTTTCTTAACGGTCTGGCGACAACCTCCGCCGCCCGCACCACCGCCGATGAAAGAGCCGGCGCTAAAATCCTCGCTGAAAGCTACATGGAGAATATCAAAAAACTGGAATATTCTTCCTCATACAATATTACAATTCCTGATGAATATGCCGGTTATTCCGTTAACCTCACCGTTGAAAACGAGAGGAATAGCGATATCCAGAAGCTGACGGTATCCGTTTGGCACCACGGCAGAGATGTTTTAAGACTGGAAAGCTATAAGGTACGCCGATGATATTCCATAAATTGTTCGTACGAGTTAAAAACCAGGCGGGTTTTACCCTGGTTGAACTACTAGTAGCTCTCGCTATTACCGGTATTATCGGTGTCGGTGCCGCTATGGCTAATGCTCAGGTGCTGACTCAGACTGCCAGAAATAACGATTATACTACCGCCGGACGGCAGACACTTAATGCTGTACACTGGATCAGCCGCGATACCCAGATGGCACAAGACATACAGCCTTATGGTACTTCGGGTTTCCCGCTCACCCTGAACTGGGTAGATTGGTATAACACGTCATATCAGGTCGTTTATTCCCTGGAAGATGGCAAGCTCAAACGCAGTTACTCTGTCGACGGTGGCAGCGCGACAGAGTCCCTGATAGCCGAATACATCAGCCTCGATGACCAAATGACCTGCTGCTCAACCGACAACGGGGTGCTAATGCTTACAATAACTGCCTGCGTAGGTCAGGAATCCAATACGACCAATGTAACCAGGGTTCGTAAGATAACCTCCAGGCCCAATTTATGACAACGGTGATATATTGATGAAGAAATGGTTGAGAATACAACTCTCAAGATTCGTGTCTAATGAAGCGGGTAATGCTCTTATATTGGTTACGTTATTTCTGGTACTTGGCAGCCTGACCATCGTGCCGGTTTTGTCTCATATCGGCACAGCCCTTAAGACTGGCCGTACCTATGAATACAAGACCGAAGAGCTCTACGCGGCTGATGCGGGAGTTGAAGACGCTATATGGCAGATAAAATATGGCGGCCTGGAGGCTTTGTACGGTACTGCGGACTATGTCTATGACTTCAGCACGAACTGCTCGTATCTGCTAGCAGACCCGATAAATGATATTTCGACTAACATAACCGTCCAGAATATATGGATCCCGAAGGGTGTGCCCACGGTAAACGCTACTCTGGCCAGAGAATTCTACGAAGACTCAAATAAGCTGGTGATAGCCGGCACCGCCTCCGATAATATCACGTACCGCATAAAGGTAGAGCTCTATCCTGATGAAGGTGAAGAAGACGATTTACTTGTCAAGAGGGTGGGGATATGGCTGCCGCATGGATTTGGCTACGTAAATAACTCCAGCAGTCTGGCAACTCACGGTGGTACCGCGGGTAAATTCACGGAGAATGTTACGGACCACGCCGGCGGTCAGGCCGTAATCTGGGATTTCTTCTACGATGGAGATACAGACTCGGATAACTTCACCTACTTCCCCGGCGTACAGCTCGAGGACAACCCGCAGATATCGGAGATTACCTTCCTGTATACCGCCGATGAATTCGATACCAGGCCCAACACAGTATCCTGGATAGAAACCACTGGAACTGTCAGCGATCTGCTTCCTGTTATTTGGGATATCGACACTAAAATTTTCAGGGTTACCTCGGTAGCCGGTAATACCGAGATTGAAGCCTACTCATCTCGATGCGAGATGCGTCAAATGGAATCGGCCATTGCCGGCGACTATGTAGCTACCGGCGCTTCTCTGATGCAGGATAACTCTTGGCCATGGAATATACGCGATACGCTGCTTTTCGTAGACGGCAGCTACAATATAGTCAATTCTATTGATGATGATGCGGACGTGCTGCACGCCTATCTCTACTGGGCTGGCTCGTATAAGGAATCGTCCTTTACCCAGCCCATCTGGTATGACGACTGCTCCGATTTAGATGCCTGGATTAAGACCGGTAATGTCTGGTCTGGTTCCAGCGGCAGGTTCCGCGGACGTTTTGAAGGCGGTAACGAAGAGGACCGGTACCTGGAGATGCCGGAATCCGTCGACCTCACCGGATACACTCCGGGTGAAGTGGTGGTGGAGTGGGACCAGGACGAGGACTGGACCCTGAGCCCCACAGACAATCTCTCGTTCGAGCTTTCAAATGACGGCGGCAACACCTGGAGTGACATGATTGTCGCCTTCGCTGATGATCTCACCATGCTCGACTACTCGGAAGAATACTTCTACTACATATTGCCTGAGGAATATGTTAATACCGACAGCTTTAAAATGAGATTTTATCTGGGAAACTTCAATTATGATGACTATTGCTACATTGACGACTTCGCCGTGGCCAGGATAATCGCTACACCCGATCCCGACTGTAAATTCTGGATTAACGACATACAGTATTGCTTCGATGAAAACGGGGAAGCCACGTCAGGCACCGATAAAATTGAAGCCTCCAAGACCAACGTCCTGGGCTTTAAAAAGCGTAATGAGTATTCCTATGCCTGCTATCGGGATGTCTCTAAGATTGTTAAAAAGTACCCTTATGACCCTGGGGAGGAACACCATACCGGCAACGCTAAATATACCGTTGCGGATGTCGATGCCGATACCGACGAATACAGGTCCTTCGCTGGCTGGTCTCTCATCATCGTTTACTATAGTCCAGAAACGGCGGGGCATCAGCTCTATATCTTTGACGAACCAGCTCTTAACAGCGGTAACAGGAACCTGGACTTCGACCGTGACGGCGTTCCGGGCGGCACCATCCGCGGCTTCATTATACCAGAGAAAATTGAGGGTGAGGGCGATGAAGACAACGCGGCTACCCTTACCTGCTTTGTCGGTGAGGGAGATCACGCCTATGACGGCGATTATATGATATTTAACGGGCAGGAGCTTTCCGACGGTGCCGGTGACATTGATGATGTCTGGGACTCACACTCCGTTGATATAATAGAGCAGGGCGTTGATATTGACACCTTTGATATTACCTGGGGAAGCGGCCTGCTGAACGCGGATGATACCGAGGCGCATATAGACCTGCCAACAGGGCAGGATAACTGGATACTGATATACATGATTCTGTCGGTGCGCAGCAAGACCTATGTCAGCGGCACCGAGCATTACATGATAATCTATGGATAGGGTCTAAAGAAGATTACATTACTGGTCAAGCCCTCTGGGAACACTCCGTTTTTCATCCAGTTCGTAGAGCTTCTCGATTACATATAGAATCTGTTTATCACACTTTTGCTCAAAGACTTTCGACTCTCTTGCCTTCTTAATTGCTTCTTCGTCCGCTAAATCAATCCCCAGAAGCCCGATACAGGTAAGCTCTCCGAATTTCTCTACAAAGCTCCTGACCAGCTCGGCAGCATCATCGCTGGCATCCTCCTGCGCCTGCCCGGACTTCTCCTTATCAGCCAGTGAGCAGCCGTGTCTCAATCCCAGGCACACTGCCGCCGAAGATACAGCCCCGCAGGGAGCCTGCTGCTGGCCGGCGATCCCACCCTGAAAAACAGTGCTGGCCCACAGGAGGTCCTCGTTTTTCATCTCATACGCTTCCCACATAACTTGCAGGACGGATGGCCCTCAGTGGTTGCCCTTGAGCAGGTGACCCAGGGCTTTACTTTGGGCCTCGTGAAGTGGCATCTTGATGGTCATAGATCATCCTCCAGTAATCAGACTATTTAACGACGGAGTATTAAAAAGTCTTTTTCAGACAGCGCTGGTGCGGAAACGCCAGATGGCTATCAGGCCGAAGACCACGGCAAAACCGAGAAGGACGAGCATCTCTGGAACCACATCACCGAAACTGGCACCGAAAAGCATTAATTTATTGAATCCGGTGGTTGCCCAGGCGTGAGGACTGATTTTAGCCACGGTTTGCAACCATCTGGGTAAGATAAAGAGAGGCCACCAGCAACCGCCGAGTGGAGCCAGCACCAGTGCTGTAACCACGGCCAGAGAACCGGCACTGCGCTGTGTCCTGACCAGCGTTGCCAGCATCATGGCGAAGGCCGCTGACATTATAACCATCAGGATAGAGAGGATAATAACGGCCACCGGGGCCAGTCCTAAGTCGACCTTGAATATAAAAATACCTGCTAACCAGAATATTAATATTTGGATCAGTCCCCTGATGGCCGTACCGGTAAAGACACCTCCCAGAATGGACTCCTTCTTTACAGAGCTTGCCAGCAGCCTTTCCAGGGTATTGTTCTGCCGCTCACGCACGATTGTCTCGGCCGTCACCGCAGCCGCGAAGAAGACAAACATTACCAGATAACCGGAAATAACGTAGTTGGCGGGGTTCTCAGCCTCCACCTCCCCCACTTTTTCGATATTGAACGCTATATAGGACGCCTCCGCCCCGGCAGCACCCCCCGAAAAAAAATCCGCCATGATTTCATCAACAGCCCGGCCGATGCTTTCCTCGTCAGCAGGGATAATACCACCCTCGACAAGAAGTGTGATGCTGGCATTGATGATGGCCTGGTGCGTACTGAACTGGGAAGCGATAGCTCCGGCGAACCCATTCAGAGCGGCCCTGTCGTTGACGGCCCCGGCATCGGCCACCACCTCAAGTCGGGTGCCAGAACCCGTCATAATTCCTTCGGTAAAATCGGCCGGGAAGGCAATGAAGCCGGACAACTCACCGTCTTCGACTGCCTGATGGGCTTTATTATAGTCTTTATCCCAGATGATTACTGGCTCTCCGGGCCTGAGCTTGGATTCATCCGTGGTTTCCATGGCCCTGATTATCTGGTGGCTCAGGCCACCCTCCGCCTCCTGCGTGACCACGTGGAGTTCCAGCCGCACATCCTCAACGGCACCAACATTAAGGTAATAGAACAGCAGGACGAACATAAACGGGAAAATAATGAAGAAAAATACCGCAGCACGGTCCTTGGCAAAGATTTTTAAATCTTTCATGGCGATAAGCCAGATATGGCTGAGCTGCTTCATAGCTTCTTATCTACCCCCCGGCATAACCCTGAAAATGAGCCGGCTTATCAGAAGCCCCACGACCATGACGCCGGCCAGTATGCCCAGTTCCGTACCGACATCGGCCAGAGAGCCTCCCTGAGCAATAATAGTATCGAAAGCCTTATTCGCGTAGCTATTGATTGATAACCGGCTGATGGTATAAAGGCTGCTATCTTGAGCAATTTCAAAGAATGTGCCACCGAACATGAAGGTAAGAATCGAAAAGACCACGGCTATCCAGGAAGCCCCTTCTTCGCTGCGGGCGATAGAGGCGATTATCAGTCCCACAGCACTGCCAGCTGCCGCGAAAATAATGGCAATAACCAGACATTCAATAAAGGATAATGGCGTGAAAACCTGAAACACTATATAGGAGAGGGCCAGAAGTATGAACGTCTGTACAAAACCCCGTGAGATACTGGCGAAGAACTTGCCGAGGAAGAGCTGCCCTGTGCTGAGCCGTGTGGTGAGTAACCGCTCAAGTGTCCCCTTCCGGCGCTCCTCGACGATGACCCGGGCGCTCAAGGTAATGGCAAAGAGCACATACATCGTAACGATGCCCGGCAGGTACTGATTGACGAAGTCAGGACTGCCGCCGAATACCTCTTCCTTGACGACAACAGCTGGCTGGTTGCGTTCATCTTCCAGGGACCTCTGTACAGCAAATTCAATGCTGTCTTCGGCGATTCCCTTTCCCTGCACAATTTCACTGACCTGACCGCGAACCTGGAATTCCTGGTTGATATCACCGGCCACGCTGCGGATAATACTGGCGACAACCTGTCCCCACTGCCCGGCGTTGCCCCTCTGCCTGAAGGTCAACTGAGCTTTATCCCCCGAGGCCAGTGCTTCCGAAAAACCCGCCGGAATATAGAGGACTATCTGTACATCCGACCTGTCCAGCCTGGTATCAGCTTTTGCCGGCGTCAGTATTTCGACTTCAAGACCTTCAAAATCCTCTAACTGCTTGATAAATCTGGTGGCATAGGTGCCTTTGTCCTCGTCCACCACATAGGCGGTGCCTTCGAATGTCACCGGTCCGCCAAAGGCGAAATATATAAGGGCAAAGGTAACAATCGGCAGGAGCAGGCTGAAGGCAAGGTCACCCTTGTCCTGGAGGTACAGCTTGACTTCATTCAGGGCAATATATAAGGTTCGCTTCATGTCGTGGCTAGTCGCGCAGACTCCGTCCGGTCAGTTTCAGGAAGACATCCTCCAGGGTTACCTTTTCGGGTGATCCTATTTCTTTCTTGAGTTGATATGGTGTATCCATCCTGATTATCTGTCCGCCATCCATAATAGCGACACGTTCGCAGAGCCGGTCAGCCTCCTCCATATAATGAGTTGTATAGAGAATGGTCATACCCTTGCCCCGCAGCCCATCAATAGTTTCGTAGATGTTGTTCCTCGACTGCGGGTCGATGCCGACTGTCGGCTCGTCCAGGAAGAGAAGCTCCGGATGACCCATGAGGGCAATGCCCAGGTTGATACGCCTTTTCATACCACCGGAGAATTTGGATACTTTACCCTTGGCTCTATCCTGCAGCCCCATTATTTCCAGGTTACTCATCGCCTGAGCGCGTGCCTCCCGGCTATTTAATCCTGCCATCCTGCCGAAAAAGATCATATTATCAAGAGCAGAAAGGTCTTCATAGAGGGCTAAATCCTGCGGGCAGACGCCGATAATACTGCGAACGGCTTCGGCCTCCTTTCGTATGGTATGGCCTCCTATGGTCACCTCACCGCTATCAGCTTCCAGAACTGTGGACAGCATACGTATCGTCGTCGTCTTGCCGGCGCCGTTGGGTCCGAGCAGACCAAAGATTTCACCCTTGTGAATAGTAAACGAAACGCCATTAACGGCTTTGAATTCGTTGAAACTCTTGTGAAGGTCTTTTGCTACCATAAATTCCTCAGCCATGGCCTTGACCCCACTTTCCCATAGTCTTACTAGTCTATTTAGATATTTAGACGTATTATATACTTTGATTATCTAGGTTTGCAATACTTATTAGATAAAGATGCACCAGCATATAAAAAATAACGGGGTTTCCATCCAGTTACATTTAAGTTGGATGGAAACCCCATCTATTTCTACTGTCTTATTCTATCCGTATAAAACCTTGGCCACGTCATCCAGGCCCAGTTCCAGTAATTTCGCCTTGCTCGGCTTGCCTGTCTTACGGTCCCAGTCCCTGGCTGCATAATATTCGCTATAGAGGTCGTCCTCGGTCATAGTTATCCCGGTACGGGGGCCTTCTGTCTTCGGTGGCCTGCCCAGCATCCTGTCGGGGTACTGCCACGGCGATTTAAGACCCTCGCGGACGTTAAAGGCCTGCCGCATATTATCGATGCGTTCACCGGTCTTTTGCAGCTCATCTCTCGTGATGTCCCAGCCCGTTATGGTCTGCAGGGCCTCAACAAGAAAGTCGGCATGACCGTACGCATCCCCGAATGCAATCATGCAGATACCGGCGGCGTTATAGATTTGACAAAAATCGCTGCCGTACTTATGCGGCTCGCCCCGCCCCTTGTAGGAGCTATGGTCGAACTCGGGCATGGCACCCTCCGGGAATGGACCTTCGCCGCCCTGGGTATGACGGGCGGGGGTTGGCTCGCCCCCGTAAGCAATCGCAAAGGCCGGGCCGCCCCTCGAGTCATGCGCCGGGATTTCCTGACCGCCGATGTGCATGGCGTATTTCTCGGCGCCTTTGCCTATTTTCTGCGCAGCCTTCTTGACGCCGTCGGCCAGGATATCACCAAAGCCCTCGCGCTTGGCCAGTTTTTCCAGCATGGCGATGATTGACCTGTGGTTGCCCCAGGTCATCTCAAGGCCATCGGTGTCTTTCTTGGTGATAATACCGTTCTCATAGCACTCGATGGCGAAGGCGATGCAGGCCCCGACCGAGATGGTATCCAGTCCGTAGCGATTACAGATATCGTTGGCCTTGATAATCGATTCCAGATGGTTATTGAGCAGGTTGCTGCCCAACATGGCCAGCGTTTCGTACTCGGGCTTGTGGGCCCCCGCCTCGTATTTATGCTCGCCGGTGCTTGCCTTCATGATACCACCGCAGGCAACGGGACAGCGCCAGCAGCCGTACTTCCTCTCCTGCTTGGCTACAACCGGCTCACCACTGATATCTGCATAATTCGGGAAGTCAATAACCGCCGTGCCGCCCCAGTTCTTGCACGGTGCGTCGTCAGACTCGCAGCTCATATTAAAGAGGCCCGATGTGCCATGTCCACTTATAAAGTCAAACCGCGGGCCGAGATTCGCCATGTGCTTCTTTCTCATATCGCTGGCCTTCTGGGCATCAGCCACCGGCACCTTCATGTTGCCTCTCACTGCGATTGCCTTGAGTTTCTTGGAGCCCATCACGGCGCCCAGACCGGAACGTCCGGCGGCCCGGCCCTTATTGTTCATTACCGCAGATATGAGGGATAACTTCTCACCGGATGGGCCAACGCAGGCTACTTCCACATCCTTACCAAGCTCTTTCTTTAGTATGTCTTCGGTTTCGAAGGAATCCTTACCCCAAAGATGGGCGGCATCTCGAAGCTCGGCTTTACCATTATCAATGTAAAGGTAAACGGGCTTGTCCGCTATGCCGGTGAAGAAGACCGCATCATAGCCGGCGAATTTCAGGTGAGGGCCGACATTGCCGCCCGAATTGGCATCACCCCAGGTCCCCGTCAATGGTGATTTTCCCACCATAATGTAACGGGAACCACCGAGGGCATCGGTACCGGTGAGTACGCCTGTGGTAAGACCCAGAATAGCGTCCGGGCCCAGTGGGTCAACGCCGGCCTTCTGCCGGCTGAACAGGATTCTGGCACCCAAGCCGTAACCCCCCAGGAAATCACGACCGAGCTTCTCATCAAGTGCCTCGTCCTTCAGCTCTTTTTTGGAAAGATCCACCCACAGCATCTTTCCCATGAATCCATGAGCCATGTAATACCTCCTTGTGTATTTTGAATCTTGAATTTTGATTATCTGAGATAAACAAGCACGACCAACTTTGCCATTGTGTACTATTGCATATCCGTTCAATAATTGTCAAACTTTTAGGATTTTCACGTGTAATAGCAGGTTAAATTGACGTGAATCTGTCCGCGATGTAAAATCATCCAAGTTGCACAGTACAATTACTTACTGCGATAAGCGTTGAGTAGTTCACTAGGAGGCAGATATGTCACCAGTATTACAGGACAAAGTAGCCATCATAACTGGGGCCGGCCGCGGCCTCGGAAAAGCGTTTGCGTTAAGGTACGCCGAAGAAGGGGCTAAATTACTGCTGCCGGATATCAGCCTGGAAAGGGCCGAGCGTACGGTAAAGGAGATAAAGGCAAAGGGCGGGGAAGCCGCCGCCATGGAGACGGATATCTCGGATGAAAAGGCCACCATGAAAATGGCCGAGGAAGTGATACGGCTATACGGCAGGGTAGATATCCTCCTTAATAACGCCGCCATGTACTATGGAGTCCAGAGGAGGGAGTGGGATGCCTGGACGGTGGAAGACTGGGACCGCATGTTCGCGGTGAACGTAAGGGGGACGTGGTTGTGCTGCAAGGCAATAGCACCTCTTATGGTAAAGGCGGGCAAAGGTAAAATTATCAACATCGCCTCCGATGTCTTTAAGGTCCCCGGAAGTGTTAACCTCCTGGCATATTCCTGTAGTAAAGCGGCCGTTTACGCATTAACACAATCCCTCGCCAGAGCGCTGGGCCCTTCCGGCATCAATGTTAACAGTATAGCGCCGGGATTCACGGCAACGGAGGCCAGTCTTGGCCAGGATGGCAACAAGGATTCCTTCGAGTCCACGATTGAGCTACAATGCCTGAAGCGCCGTGAAGAGCCCGCCGACCTGCCGGGTACAGCTGTGTTCCTGGCGTCAGCAGACTCGGATTTTATCACGGGGCAATATATTATTGTCAATGGCGGCAGCGTAATGGTATGAACAATACTGGTGGAGTTATTTTCTACTAGTTAAGAACGAAAGGAGGAAATCTCATGTACAAAGGCGGATATGCTGGAAAGATACTGAGAATAGACCTGAGCAATCAGTCGGCCAAAGAAGAAGCGGTTCCTGAAGAACTTGCCAGAAACTATCTGGGAGGCGCCGGTTTCGCTATTAAATACCTGTATGATGAGCTAAAACCGGGAACACCAGCCCTGGGTGAGGACAATAAGCTTATCTTTGCCGTCGGACCTCTGACAGCCACCGGGGCCGCCTGTAGCAGCCGCATGGCTGTAGTCGCCAAATCCCCGCTGACCAATGCTGTAGGGATGGCCCTTGCCGGAGGCCACTTCCCGGCTGAGCTTAAAAGGGCCGGCTATGACATGATTATTATCGAAGGCAAAGCAGACAAGCCCGTATATGTAGCCATCAAAGACGGCGAAGTCAGCTTCAGGAGTGCCGAGAAGCTGACAGGTATGGTTACCACGGATACCCAGCTATTTATCAAGGAGGAACTCGGCGACCATAACTACCGGATTGCCTGCATCGGTCCTGCCGGGGAAAGGCTGGTACCGATGGCATGCATTGTCAATGAGCGTCGGGCGGCCGGCAGAAAGGGACTGGGGGCGGTGATGGGCTCCAAGAACCTGAAAGCCATTGCCGTACGCGGTAATAAAAAACCTGACATTGCTGACGCCGATAAATTCAAGAAAGCCCGGCAGGCTATGAACAAGGCCATGAAGGATAGTGATGTACTCTATCCCGCATTCTCAAAGGCGGGTACACCGATGGTGGTTGATGGCATGTCCGAAATGGGAATTTATTCAATCAAGAATTGGTCGGCCACCGGAGAAATTGACCTGGTAAAAGAGCAGGGACGCGATGCCCAGGATGCCATGATAGTTACCAAGTCTTACTGCACTGACTGCCCCGTTGGCTGCTCCCAGGTTAAACTGATTCAAGAGGGACCCTTCGCCGGTTTCCTGAGTGAGGGACCTGAATTCGAGACGACCTATTCGCTGGGAAGCACCGTGGGGGTTGGCTATTTACCCGCTATCATCGCCGCCGATAGAATCTGCGATGAGTACGGCATAGACACCATGTCGGCCGGCGTCACCATCGGCTTTGCCATGGAGCTCTATGAAAAGGGCATACTTACCAAGAAAGATACTGACGGCGTAGACCTGAAATTCGGCAATTACCAGGCAGTGCTTGAGATGCTGCGGCGGATAACCTTCCAGGAGGGACTCGGGGCACTCCTGGGTCAGGGTACCAGGAAGATGGCCGAGAAAATCGGCAAAGGCTCCGAGGATTACGCCATGAACATAAAAGGTCTGGAGCTGCCGGCCTATGATATCAGGGGTGCCAAGGCACACGGCCTGAACTACGCCACCTCCTATACAGGAGCCGACCATAACAGGGGCTACGCATACCAGGAAATATTTGATGTACCCCACCCGGAAAAAGTGGATAGATTTGCTATAAAGGGAAAGGGCAGGCTGACCAAATGGAACCAGGACGTTCGCTGCGTCACCTGCGACTGCGCCCCGATGTGTGCCTTTCTCCTCGATATGGCCGTACCCGACATAGCCTGTCAGAACACGGCCGACCTGGTGAACGCTGCCACCGGGATGCGCTTTACCGCCGATGAAATCCAGCGGATCGGGGAAAGGATAAACAATGTGGCCCGGCTGTTCAATGGCAGAGAGGGCTTCGGCCGCAAGGATGATACCTTCCCCAAGCGTATTATGACCGAAGCCATCAAGGCAGGGGCTTCCGCCGGACAGCTCATCAGCCAGGCTGACCTGGATGAAATGCTCGATGAATACTACGCAGAGCGTGGCTGGGATAAAGACGGCACCCCAACAGCCGCCAAGCTGAAAGAACTGGGAATTAAAACAAAGTGAACAAATTCAATCAGTCAGGAGAAAAAAATTATGGTCGAATTCGGTTATGCCGGAGAGATTCTAAAGGTTGATTTATCCGATGGGAACACCGCAACGTTGCCCACTGCCGATTATGCAGATAAATTCGTAGGAGGCCAGGGCATCGGGGTTAAGCTCTACTGGGATATGGTCCCGCCCGAGGCCGGAGCTTTCGACCCGGAAAACTGCCTGATATACGCCAGTGGTCCTTTAACCGGCTTCCCCAGATTTGCCGGTTTCAGATGGAAAGTCTGCGGGAAATCGCCCGCCGGCGACCGGGAAACTTTCTGCTACGCCAACTTCGGAGAAAGGTGGGGGGCCTTTCTCAAGTATGCCGGCTACGACGCGCTGGCAGTACGGGGAATAGCCGAAAAACCGGCCTACCTGTTCATCAACAACGAGACTGTGGAAATAAGAGACGCCTCTTACCTGTGGGGAAATTCGACTTTTGATACTATTGATACCCTGAAAACGGAGCTCGGGAAAGAGGTGAGTGTCCTGACCATTGGGCCGGCCGCCGAGAACCTGGTCCCCTACGCCACCATGCTTGCCGACGAAGGCGCTTCCGGCTCCGCCGGTCTCGGTGCCGTTATGGGGTCGAAAAGACTCAAGGCAATTTGCGTTACCGGCAATAAGAGGCCGGTAGCCGCCCGCCCGCAAGAGTTAAAACAGCTGGCTGACTATATCAAGAAGATGAGACCGCGGGCTGATATAGTTTCACCCTGGGCAATCCCCGGAATCACCAGGAACCATGCCTGCTACGGCTGCGGCATAGGGTGTTCCCGCCAGATGTATACCGGCGAAGACGGCCGGCGCTACAAGTCCTTCTGCCAGGCGACCAGCTGTTACCGGGAACCGGTCATGAGATACTACGGCGAATGGCACGAAGCGCACCTGCTGGCTATCAGACTCTGCGACGGCTATGGCATTGATACCGCCATAATGCAGGGTCAGATTGAATGGCTTGATGCCTGCTATCGTGAAGGTCTTCTGAATGAAAAAGAAACGGGTCTTCCACTCTCAAAGGTAGGCAGCCAGGAATTCATCGAGGCGCTTATCGGAAAGATAGCCAACAGAGAGGGCTTCGGTGACGTACTCGCCCGCGGGACCATTGAAGCCGCCAGGGCGGTCGGGGCGAGGGCTGAAGAAATGCTGGGCCTTTATATCGCTACCAGATTGAGCGAGACCAAGGACTATGACCCGAGGATGATTATCACGACGGCGCTTCTCTACGCCACCGAGCCGAGAAGGCCCATACAGCAGCTGCATGAAGTAAGCGGGCCCTTGATGATGTGGCTCGGTTATATGGGAGGAGACGAGGGTCCGCGGCTCTCCTCCGAAGCCCTCTGTAAAGCCGCGGCAAGGGCCTGGGGCAATGTCAACGCCGCCGATTTTTCCACTTATGAAGGAAAGGCTCTGGCCGCCAGGAGAATCCAGGACCGCACCTACGTCAAGGAAAGCCTTGTCCTCTGCGACCTCATGTGGCCGCTGTCCCTGGGCCTGTATCCCGGAGCCCCTCAAAGCGGGCCTCCCTTGGAAAGCCAGATTTACTCCGCGATTACGGGAAAGGAAACGGATGGGGCAGGACTGGACAGGATAGGCGAAAGAATCTTTAACCTCCAGAGGGCAATACTGCTCAGGCAGGGCTGGGAAGGAAGAAAAGACGACCGGCTTCTTGACTACTATCATACCGACCCACTGCAGCAGGGTGAGATATTCTTCAATCCCGACGGTCTGGTACCGGGCCGGGACGGCGAGTCGACGTCCAGATTAGGGGCAGTCGTTGACATGGAAGAATTCGAAAAGATGAAGACCGAGTACTACGAACTGCGCGGATGGGATTTGGAAAGTGGACTGCTGACAAAGGCCAGGCTCCAGGAGCTTCAGCTTAAAGATGTCGTCACCGACCTGGAGGGGCGGGGACTCCTGAGATAAATGGCACTGCTGGTCTTTCTCTTCGTGGCGGAGACGGGGCGGGGAAGGCAATCCAGCCCCGCCACCGCCGGTTGATACAATACCCGGTCTCCGTCTTTTCTTATTTTTTACGTCCGACCGCTGCCAGAGGTGCGACCGCCAGCCACAGGGTAATTGTAACTAGCATGGACTTGACATAGGTGATTGAATCTATCCCGAAATCGGGTGCAATCGACCCCCAGAGAAGCATCAGGAAAAAGGAACTCAGGAAAAAGCCGGGAATAGCCGCTAGTATTCTGAAATAACCCATATTAACCCTCCTTTTATTTCACCGATAGGCATTAAAATATAGCGCATTTGCGCAACTGCGTTATTATACGACGAATATTTACTCCTCTTCCTCGACCGGTATCGGTAGTGTGGTAGGAACAGGCTTTACTGATGGTATCTTTTTCTCCGGTGCTCTGCCAACCCCGGTCTGTACGGGCTGCTCGCCGAGGCTCACGTTTGGTATCCATTCGAGCCATTTCGGCAGATACCAGTTACGGCGTCCCAGCAACTGCATTGTCGCCGGGACGAGGACACAGCGTATCAGCGTCGCATCCACGAACACCGCCACCGCCAGCCCGAAGCCCATCTGCTGCATCATCACCAGATCCCCCAGGGCGAATCCGCCGAATACCGCTACCATTATCAGGGCGGCGCCGGTAATAAGTCTGCCCGTAGAACGCAGGCCGAAGGATACTGCCTCTGAGTTGTCTTTAGTCTGCATGAACCTCTCGCGTACGCGGCTTAAAAGGAACACATGGTAGTCCATCGAGAGACCGAAAAGCAGCGCAAAGAGGAAGAGGGGCAGCCATGTTTCGATTACCTCGACCTGTATGAATCCGAAGAAGCCGGCGCCCACACCTTTCTGGAAGACCAGTACGATGAGGCCATAGGCTGCTCCCACAGACAGCATGTTCATGATGATGGCCGTTGTCGGTATCACGATGGAACGGAAGGCCAGGATAAGTATGAGGAAGCTTAACGCCAGAACATAGGCAAAAATGAACGGCGTATAGTCGTTGGTGGTCTGGTTAAAGTCGACCATAAAGGCACTTTCGCCAGTAACCAGGACCCGGACGTGACTATCTCCAAATGCCTGTGGAATATATTCCGCCCTCATATTTCGTATCGCGTCCATCGATTGTATACTCATTGAGTCTCCGGTCACACTGGCGTAAATTATCGCCATGTTTTTATCCGGGTGCGGCACGACAAATGAAGCAGCAAAAGCGGGGTCAGCCTCCAGGCTGGACTGAAGGCTGGCGATTCCGGCCATGCCCTCCTCGGAGGCTACGTCACCGTCAATAACGATAATGGCCGGTGTATCCATGCCGATATGGAATTCCTCCTGCAACACCTCGTATCCCTGCTTGGCCGGTAAATAATCGGGCAGGCTGCTTATCCCGGACATACCGGTCTCCCTGTCGAAGAAGGGGATAGCTGCGGAAGCCAGGAGAGCCACAACCAGAAGCAGGCTCAACGCTGGTACACGTGTCACTATCCTGGTCATTCGACCCCAGAATCCGTTACGGTACTCATAGGTTTTGGCTGTCTGGCGCTGGATAAAGGGTATTCTGATGGCGTTCACCTTGTCCCCCAGTAGACTCAGCATAGCGGGAAGCAGCGTCATCGAGGCGGCAATCGCCATCAACACCACCAGTATGGAGCCGATACCCATTGAAATGAAGATTGATAGCGGGAAAATCACCAGACCGGTAAGTGCCAAGACTACGGTCATACCGCTGAAAAATATCGCCCGGCTGGCCGTAGCGCCGGCCATGCCGATGGCATCTATCTTTGATAATCCCTTACTGCGCTCCTCGCGGAACCGGGAGAGGATGAAGAGCGAATAATCAATACCCACCGCCAGCCCCATCATCGTTATCATGTTGGTAATCATAAAGGTAAGGTCCATAGTCTGCCCTACCAATGCGGTGAGACCGAGGGCGACGACGATAGAGACAACCCCAAGGGCAATCGGCAGGACAGCCGCGGCTATGGCTCCGAAGACGACCGCCAGAATGACGAGAGCCGCCGAGATACCGATTGTCTCACCGGTCGTCGCCGTATCCTCACCCAGCTTCATCGAATCCGCCATGAAAGAAGCGCTGCCCGTATAGAATATTTCAAAATCACCGGTGGCATAACTGTCACCCACGGCATATACCTGGTCTATTTTCTCATCCGCATCCATAGGCATGGTAAATGCCATGAAGGTACTGTGGCGGTCGGGCGATACCATTGAAGGGTCCTGTGTCATATAATAGGTCGCGCCCCCCAGCATAACATCCGGACCCAGCGCCATCAGGTCGTTATACATGCTCTCCACGTGACTGCGGAATTCGGCATCGTCTACCGTCAGCGTGCTCGACCGCACGATAATCGTCTCGTCCAGGTCTTCGAATTCAGATATGCCCAGCCGTTCATTCATAAGCTCAAGGGCTTCACTTGATTCGGGATTGTTGGTAGGCTCTACTTCGGTAACCAGCGCATCACCCAGCCAATTGCTCATCACGAAAATCGCCAGTGCTATCGCTACAACCCAGATGCCCACTGTCAGCCAGGGTCGCCGGGCACATGCCCTTGCTAAAGATTCGTTCCAGTTTCGCACGTTCATTCTCTATTACCTCCTTAGGGGATTAGCTTTGGTCTTTTAAGCGAGCCTGTCAGTATTAGCCGTGCTGGCATTTCTCTTCGGTAAGGAGGCGGGGCTTGGAAAGCAGCACGGCTATCCAGATATCCGGCAGCGCGTCAGCGCCGTTATTCGACGAATACCTTTACCTTCTCGCCTTTGGCACTCACCACGTCCACTTCCAGCTCACCCAAAGCTTCGATAAGCTCCTCGATGTCTTCTGCTTTTATACTGCGTACATCGAAATTGATACCCTTGTCTTTTAAGGCCCCGTTTACCTTCTCCATGGCCTCGGGCGGTATCAGAGAGGTCAGCCTGATGCCGGCGCGTATCAATGACATGGGTACGCGGACATTGACACGGTCTACATCGCCCGTATTCTCTTTATCCGGGTCGGGCAACACCGTAACGCGTAAAAATTTGGGCTTGGTTTTAGCTTCCGACTCCGCTTTCGAGGTACTTTCCTGCCCACCTTCCTCGGAATCGATCACGTTGAGCAGTCGATGGGCATCATCGACACTTATCTTGCCTTTCGAAAGCATTTCCAGTATTTTCTTCTGGTTCTCAGTCATGGTATTATCCTCCTTTTCACCGTCTATACGACGGTAATATATACACATTCTTTGGGACTCTGAACATCCACCTTGAGGCCGCGCATCGAGCAGAATAACCACCAGGCGATTGGTATAATCATCACGGCTGGCTTACCCCAGCGACTCGGCAATAGAACGATTATGGCGATTAAAATCAGCGGCGACAGTATAATCAGGACCACCAACGCTAAGGGTATCAGCAGGAATAGCGGCAGCCACAATCCGAAATTGCTGTCCTCGCCGCGAATCTTCACTCGCATCCATAATGGTGGTCGGTTCATTTCGACATCCTCCTTAGCGCCTCGTCAACGGTTATATCGCCCCGCTCCAGCTCATCTATCGTCTCTTCCTGTGAAGTGACTGGCAAAATCTCGACGAATTGCAGCTTTCCGGCGATTCGATTGATGCGGTTTTTAACGGTCGGGTAGCTTATACCGAACATCTCTTCCATATCCTTGATAGAACCGTGACACCGCACAAAGGCCATCACGAAAATCTGGTCCTCGGCGGAGAGACCAGCCAGGGGCGGTAATGTAAAGCTGCCCTCTATGGCGATATCACTATCAACCACGCGTACACGCTCAACAGTTACCGGCCTGCCCTGGGTCATTTTGCTCAGTTCATGCCACTCTTTTGCCATTCCGAATCACCTTTCTTGATATGAATCACTTTAAATAATTAATTTTTATAACTTACATATTAATTATTTTAATATATTATAACGTCATTTATTAATTTTGTCAATACCTTTTTAAAGATTTTTTAGAAAAAAGTATTAAAATAATCAATTTTCTTAATATTCCACTGGATATTTCATGCCCCCACCCCCCTCCACCTCGCTAGTTATCTTTTCCCACCCGACCACCCTCGCGTCATTCACAGCTTAGCCCATAGAAATTCCCTACCTTTTCCCCACTTTGGGGCGGGGATATTTACGGGCTAAGCCGCCGATGATATGAGGGAGGGCAAGGGTGGGAAAAAGAACTCCCGTGGGGCTCGGGGTGGAGCGGGAAATAAAGGTAGGGCGGCCTGGGTGGGAATAGATAGCTTTCAATGGGCTGGGGTATAGACATCAACCATTACATATATACTACGGCGCATCTACGCAACGGAGCATTGACGCATTTGCGCAATTACGCTATAATTCACCCAAAGGGAGTGTGGGCTATGCCTGTTATCTGCATTGCCAACCAGAAGGGTGGCGTTGGCAAGACAACCACCGCCACCGCCCTGGCTCAGGGTTTGAGTGACCATAGCAAGCGGGTTCTGCTTATCGATTGGGACCCCCAGGCCAGCCTTACCGTCAGCCTGGGATTAAATCCGGACAACCTGAAATTCACCGTCCACGACGCTCTGACGAGTACCATCAGGAATAATGGCAGTTACTCACTCCCCGATGTTATCGTACGTACCACTAATCCCGCTGTTGACCTTGCCCCGTCTAACATCGAACTATCACAGGCACAGCTCGACCTGGTAGGGGCGTTTACCCGCGAACTGATGATGAAGGAGATGCTCCAGCCGGTGCTGAAAGACTATGATTATATTCTGGTGGACTGTCTGCCCAGCCTGGGACTCCTGACCATCAACGCCCTGTCCGCCGCCGACTATGTGCTTATTCCCCTGCAGGCCGACTTCCTGGCGATGAAGGGACTGGCACTGCTGCTGACCACCATTATCCGGGTGAAGGACAGGATTAATCCGAATCTGGAAATTTTAGGTATATTGTTCACTATGACCAACTTACGCACTTTGCACAGCCGGGAGGTTATTGAGGTTACCAAGAAG
>Ga0209427_10001525_pt1 | contig 26742 bp, 24 predicted proteins | sample DeeMarSWOR136_30_FD_187465 | JGI IMG/M metagenome (GOLD analysis project Ga0209427, IMG submission 187465) | Marine sediment microbial communities from White Oak River estuary, North Carolina - WOR-1-36_30 (SPAdes) (version 2) | ecosystem: Environmental > Aquatic > Marine > Intertidal zone >...
CGTCTTTTTTAATTTCAGTTGTTATTTCAATATCCTTTTTCTCCAATCTGTCTATTGTTTCTTGTAATACTGAATTCTTTCTCTCTAATTGGGAAATTTTCATTTTGAGATTTTTATTTTCATTTTCCAATTTTTCTATTTTTTTAATAAATTCTTCACGCGTTTCTTCATTTATTTGAGACATGTTATTATCTTTAATGAAATTTTTTAATTTATAATAGTGTGAACTAAATTTTTTCTAAAGAAATAATGAACTTCATATATAAAAAATTTAGGGAAATGTTGACAATAAAATATTAAGAAAAAACTAAATGAATTTTAGTAATCATTTGTAGAAAATATTTTTATACTTTCAATTTATTTAATTTTATATTATTAGATTATACTTTTAAGAGAGTGTAATGCAGTTATATAATATTAGTGATAAGGGAGAATTAATCAAATTAGAGAAATTAGCCTTTGAGCAAAATGATGTATATCTAGTTGATGATGATAAAAAAAATACCATCTTTATCTGGGTTGGTCTCTCTGTGCCTGAGGAGAAAAGAAGTATTATTGCCGATATCGCAAGAAAACTTGATAAAGAACATGGGGGTTCAGCAAAAATCCTAATAATGAAACAAAACCGCGAATATGGTTCCTTTCTTTCTATGATGCATGAACTTGAAAAAGGTTTAATTCCGGGTAAATCAATTGAAAGGAGACCTGAATTTGTGTTTAAAAAACCTCCAAAAAGTATAAAACCTGAAGTTGAAGTTAAAGAAGGAAGAGAATTTAAAATTGAAGATAGAATATTAGAGTGGTATCAACAAATTAAAAACCATAGAAAAACTGAAATTATTGAAAAAGTTGAGGAACCCCCACGTCCAGTTGACTTTACTGAATTAAAACCCCCTATCAAGGAAACAGAAATAAAGGAAGAAATTTCAACTGTGAAGTGGTTAAAACAATTAAACGAATACAGAACTATAATTCCAAAAAAAGAAGTGGTGGGAAAAACAGCAGCACCAGAGATAGTTGAAGAAATTGAAGGACCCAAAATTATTGAAGAATTAGCAGAACCTATAATTATGGAGGAACCGGAGGAACCAACTCTCAAAACTCAAGTTAGGGAAGCTGCATATTACCTTTCGAAAAAAGGCTACTCATATAATGACATGTGTTGGATGCTTGCAGAGCACATTCAAAAAATTAGCCTTGAGCTACCATCTATTGAAGATATAAAGAAAAAGGCTGAGGAGGTCTTCAATTCAAGCTGTACTTATGATGAACTTGCGTGGCTAATAGCAGAAATGGAAATACTTCAAAAACAAAAGTATCTTGAAAAACCGGAGAGAAAACCATTTCAATATTAATGATTTCTAATAAAATCACGAATTTTTCTGTAACCAATTATTTTTAAATCATATTTTTCTACACATTCTTTAATTCTAATATCGATGAAAGCTTCATAATCTTGATTTCGCCAATGTGCTGATTCTGGTGTGATTGCTTCCAATTCAGGACTCAATTCTGCCGGATGAAATAGAAAATGAGTTAATCCTGGCTTTATTTCAGAGAACTGTTTACAGTAGTATTCTACTTTATTTGGATGCTCATTTAGAGTGTCAATAATCATATGATCAATAAGAGGAATATCCATTAGTTCTATTCTAGGTTGTAATTTTTCAAAAGCATCTATATAATCACTTAATCCCATAGTAGTTAGTTGTTCTTTAGAGATTCTTGGCAAAAACACAGGAATATTATATTCTTGTCCTAATTTTATATAAATCTGAATAAATTTAGGATGCATAATTGTTCCCATATGCGTGTCAAGGTGAGTTATATCAATACTATTATCTAAAGCAAATTGAATTTGTGAACGCATTTCAGTTTCAGCTGCTTTTGGAGTTATATTTGCAATTGCCTCTTCTATCGTATGCCAAAGACAGTTCTGAGAATCTAGTAATCCTGAGTTTGGATCAACACTGCTCATTGCCCTCCAACGATACAAGTCATATTCACATGTGAGAGTTAAATGAACTCCTAAATCATATATAGGATTATTCCTATAAATCGAAGCAACTTCAAAAAACCAAGGAGCAGGCACAATAATGGAACCACAACTTGCTACTCCAAAGTCCAAACAATGAAAGGAAGCAACGTTAGAAGAGTGAGAAAAACCAATATCATCAATGTGAAATATAACAACTTTGTCTGTAGCATCAAAACCAAGTTTTTCGATAAAAGATTGTGTTTGCATATGAATCCTCTTAGATTATAAAATTTAACTTAAATTATTAATGTTATTAAGGGTACAATGCCTATACTGATAAAAATTATCATAGACATGAATTTTAAATATAACTTTGGGACTTTATTTGTGATAATAGCTCCAAAAAAAACTCCCATCCACGCTAAACTTATAAGAGCTAAAAAAGAGCCAAACCGTACTTCCACGGGAGCATTATAAACGGAAGCAAGGGTAATTGTCAATATTTGAGTTTTATCACCTAATTCCATAACGAATATAAAAAGGAAACCCGCTAAATATATGTTTTTTTTCAAATTTGACAATCTTGATGGAATTGGATCATCCCTACTTGCAGTATTTTCGGTTTGAATTTCATTTGTAGGATGCTTAACATTATGCTTTTCCCTATATATTTTTCTTATTCTAGGGATTCCTAAAATACCAATGATAATGAATACTATCCCAGATATCAATGTAATTAAAGAGAGGGGGCCATATGTAGTAATTACAACGCCAAAAAAAACTCCAATTGTTACAATAATAGCAAATCCTATTGTTGACCCAATACTTATTTTATATGATTTTTCATGCTCTAAGGTAAGATTAAATACTATTAATTGCGTTTTATCACCAAGTTCTCCAAGAAATAGGATTCCAAAAGTAGTAAGTAAAATAATCCAGTTCATGAAAATAAAAAAAATACATAAAAATTAAAGTTAAAGATACAAATTTTACCCACAACAACTATTGTTCTGGGGATTTTTAGCTAAGGCGCGTGCATTCCATAGACAACCGCATCCCTTTTTTTCTTGTAATAGAATCGCCATAGTAGGACAATTTCTCTTACAAGCGCTACATTCAGTGCACCGTTCTGGTTCGAATATTTCAAATTTATTATTATCATTAGGTTGTGGTAACCCAAATGGGCAGATTTCGCCACAAATCCCACAACCAGTACATAAATCAGGATTAATGGAAATTTTTGGAAAGTTAACAGTGATACTTAAAGGTGTTGTTTTTAATGTAATTTCAATCACTTCCTTTTTCTTTCTCTAATTTTATATTAATCTTTATTATTTTTATTTTGTTCGATTATTTAGAATAATATTAATCCTATACCTAATAGAAGAACACCAATTACTAGTAAAGTTAAATTTATTTTTCTGAAAATAGGATATTCATCTTGGATTTCACGGGGACTTGTAGCCATAGTGTAACCACTAAATGACATCGTTGAAAAGAATGCTAACCAGAAGAAAAATGTCGAATTTAGAAGAATTAATATCCAGCTGTCATGTAAGAACCATGTTATTCCTCCTAATATAACTAAACTAATAGTTCCAAATATTATCCCCTTTTTTATAAATACTCGTGTAAAATCTGCTATTGGAAACATTAGTGCTAATATCAAATTTATAGTTATAATCCAAAGCCAGATTTCTCCTAACCTTGATAATTTATCAATATAAGAAGAACTAATCAAAGATAAACCTAAAAGTAAGAAGAGTAGCGCCAATGTTGGAAGAAAAAAGATCTTACGTAGTAAGAATGTAGTATGAGTAATTCCCGCACGCATACGATGTGTTAATGAAAATTTTGCTAATTTCATTTTATCTGTTTTTTTAGCAGGGTTCTCCTTTAAGTACTTTGGCAAGAATTTCGCCCAAACAGGGCCAAATTTCACTTTAAATGGGAAGTTAGGAGCTTCCATTGAGATTAAAGGAGAAGAGACACCTCCTGCAGAAAGTTGTGGTAGAATTAAGGTTTTCTTTTTTGTTACGTTTATGATACCGCTTAATTCCACAGCTTCAATAAGTTGTTTATTACCAAAATTATCTCCTCTTGCAGCACACCAGACATTAATCCCATTAGAATCAACACATAATACCCAAGCATCTATCCCTTTTAGAGCACGCATTACTTTAATATATGTATAAATATAATTTGCTGTTACAATAATAGGAGATTCTTCATTTGGATTTCCTGACGGATAAATACCAGGTTCAATTGGAACGTGATCCACTTGACCAGTAAGAATACAGCGGTAAATATTTAATTGTGAACCAAGCCCTTTGAATTTTCTTAGCTTCGGTTGATAAAATCCTGGCTTAACATTTCCTTCAGGAATTGTTTTTTGTAATTCCAATACTTTTATTGAGCCATGCTTCCATTTCTTCTCAACTATTAGTTTGAAACCTATCGGTTCTATATAATTATAAAACCATTTAACAAGGAATGTACTAGGTAAACGTAATCTTCTTAATTTCTTTCTATACCACCATCTTTTGATCTTAAACACTAGCTTCCAAAATCCTGAAGGTATAAATTCAGCTGCTAATATTACTCGTCCATTTGGTTTTAGGGCTTTCCAAGCATTCCGAAGAAATAAAATTTGTTCGAAAGGACGGAGTTCAGACAGAAGAAAGGTACTCACAATTATATTTTTGGATTCATCTTCAGCTGGTAGATCTGTAACTGTACCGATTTGATAAAGTAGATCTACTTCTGAGTCTGTTGGATAGTTTTTCATTGCGATATTGATCATTTGGGGGTTTTTATCAATCGCTAGGACATTGTTTCCTCTTATTGCCATTTCAGCTGCAAGTTTACCTGTACCACAACCTACTTCTAAAATTTCTTTAGATGTTCCCACATGATCTATGATCCAGTCTTTAACTTTGAGATTTACTCCTTTTGTTAAAGCTGTAAACTTAAACTCATAAGTATCAGGTTCAAGTTCTAGTTTTCGCATATATACTACTGACATTTATAGTTCACCATTCTTATCAGTTAATTCACTGTAATTGTAAATGAAGATTATGATAAATTAACTATGAATATAATTGTTTTGAACCTTATATAAAGGTTTCGTATAATTAGGCTCCTAACAATCATTAACAATCCACTTAAATTTTAAATAATAAAATTAATCTTTTTAAATAATGGACTCCTAATCCTTTAAAGTTAAAAGTTTATATCAGAAATTAAACATCTTAACTAAAATGTATTACTTACAAAAAAGGTATTTAAAATGAGTGAGAAGGAATATTTAAGTGATGAAGCTTTTTGGAAAAATAAAATTAGAGAGCATAAAAATACATTTATTGTATTAATTATTGCGGCTGTATGTCTTTTTATCGGAATTCTCTTAGTATTATTTTGGGTAATAGAAGAAAATCCTTTCGTTGATCCCCGTAGTGGTACTTTTAATGATTGGACTCTAAATTATGTCGTTGGCTTTATTATTATCACCATATTATGGGAACTATTATTTATAGGAGTTCCAGCTGGTTTATTCTTTGGTGTAGGAGGTTATTTATGGTGGCATAAATTACCTGAAGAGGAGAAGAGACAATTTAAAGATAGACAAAAAAAGGAGACACATAGAAAGAAAGATTATGGAGGCGGTGGTGGTTTTGGATTCATTATGTTTATAGCTTATTGCATTTATATCGCGGTAGATGGGAATTATAATGCAACCTTTGGTAGTGAACCTTTTACTTATTGGATTTATTCATGGTTCTTAACTCTGATGTGGATAGTGATTGTTCTTGGTATACCTGCTGCTATTATTTTACTCATAGTTTATTTTACTGTGTGGAGAAAAAAATCTGAATAAATTTACAAACTTTTTTTTTATTTCTTTTGTTTTTTCAAAATAGAGTGTATTAGAATTAGATAGTTCAATGAGAAGTGACTTAAAATGATAAGAAGAACTACTGAAGGAATGAGTGATTGGTTTGGTATGTTTCCCTCAGAGACCTTTGGAGATGGTACATGTCATTTTATTGCAGGTATGGCAAATACAGCTGTTATTGAAACTAATAATGGTCTTGTACTATTTGATCTGCCAATTAGGCAATTTGCAAGAAAGACATTCAAACAAGTCAGAGATCGAACAAAAAAACAAGTAAAGTATATAATTTACTCACATGGGCATTTTGATCATGCCTTTGGTTTTGCCCCTTTCATAGAAGAGATTAAGAAAAAAGGCTTGAACATGCCTGAAATTATTGCTCATGAAAATTGTATAAGAAGATTTGAAAAATACCAAATGTTAAGGGAGTATCATAATTGGATAAATAAGATGCAATTTGCATCAGTAAAGGGAAGACGACAAGAAAATTTAGTCTCTGCTCAAGAAATTTTAGAACCAACCATAATTCTTAAGGGGAATGATGCAACCTATAACTTTGAATTAGGAGGGACCCATTTTGAAATATATCATGATAAAGGAGAAACAGATGATTCTATATGGCTATGGGTTCCTGAAAAAAAAACTATATGTGCTGGAGATTTATTTGTATCATCCTTCCCCAATGTTGGTAATCCTTATAAGGTTCAACGTTATCCTAGGGATTGGGCAATTGCTATGGATAAGATGATAGAAAAAGATGCGATGTATTTAGCTCCTGGTCATGGTCCGCTCATTAAAGGTAAAGAAAAGGTAAGAGATGCTTTATCAATCACTTCTGAGGCAATGCATTTTGTTCATGACGAAGTAGTAAAGCGATTAAATGAGGGGAAATGGTTTGAACAAATATTTCATGAAATGATGGAAATCTATCCAGAAAAGTTCAAAAATCATAAGATGCTAAGACCAATGTATGGATGTTATCAGTTTGCCATCCATGCAGCTCATCGCCTTTATCATGGTTGGTATAATAGCGGAAATCCAACTGATCTTTACCCTTCTAAGTCAGAGGATATTGCAAAAGAATTTCTAAAAGTTAATTCAGAAGAAACATATCTCAACCATGCTAGAAATCTTTATAAACACGGGAAATTACAACTAGCTCTCCATCTACTGGATATAATTGTTATTGGTAGAACAGATTCTAATAGTAGAGTTCTTTTGGAGGCATTAAAATTAAAATATGAAATATTAAGAAAAAAATCAACGCAAGAGACCTCACATATAGCAGCAAACATTATAGATAATGCAGCATATCAGATTAAGTTAAAATTTAAAGGAATGGAAGAAAAGTGAATTCTTGTCTATTAAAAAATTTGTTTTTTCTTAATTTCTTTCATATTGGTTAAAAAATCTAGTCTAAATTTTTTTATATTGATTGCCCTATTGAAAAGTATTGTTCATAAAAAGTAAAAACTATAAAAATACCTAAATCTAATATTTAAAGAAAGAATATTTATTTCTTTTTATACAAATTTAGTGATTAAAATGGCGGAAGATGATTCAGAAATAGTAAGACATAGTAAATTAAACATGGCTTCTTATGGTGCTGGTAGCTTAGCTCGAGAATTTCTAAATATGGCATTTACAGCTGCTGTTTTCTTTTATTATGAAAATGAAATCGGTCTTAATGTATGGTTTGTTACTTCGGGGTTAGTTATCTTTGCAATTTACAACATGTTCAATGATCCAATAATAGGGTATTTAACTAATCGTCCCTTTAAATTTACAAAGAAGTGGGGAAGAAGATTTCCTTGGATATTAATTTCAACCTTACCGTGGGGGATAAGCTATTTCCTGATTTTTACACCTCCAAGTATTGATCCAGAATCGGGGGCATGGATTCTATTTTTCTGGTTACTCTTAACCACTTGTTTATTTGACACCTTTCATTCATTATATTTCGTCAATTTCATGTCTCTTTTTCCAGATAAATACCAATCTAATAAAGAACGAAGATTAGCTAGTGGAATTTATATACCAATTGGAGTTATCGGAGTAGCTCTTGGAGCAATGATACCTCCTATGATTTTTGAATTTGGAGATATAGGTTCATATGCTATTCAAGGTTTTTGGGTCTTTATAATTGCCATGATTGCAATACTTTTCGCAATTCCAGGATTTCGTGAGGATCGAGACACTGTTGATCATTATCTTACTACATTTGAACAAAATCCAGAAAGAGAATCCTTCTTCAAGTCTTTAAGAACTGCTTTGAAACAAAAATCGTTCATTTCATACATGTTTATTTATACAATGTATCAATCTCAGATAACTACCATGCAAAATTCAATTTATTATACTGTTGACCATGTCTTAAATATGGAATCAGGGGCTTCAACTTTAATTTTTGCAGCATTTTTAATAGGAGTTATTGTAGGCACTCCGTTTTGGTTAAAGTATTCCCATAAAGTCCAAAATAATAAAAAAGTTATGTTATACGCGGCATTATTATTAGGAATTACTACATTTCCATTATTAATTCTTGAGAATTATTGGGGAATTATTATTACAATGTTCATATGGGGATTACCTCTAGGTGGTTATTGGTTTATGATTTTTCCTGTTATGGCCGATGTTATAGATGAATCTGTTGTAATAACGGGAAAACGTGAAGAGGGGGTATATACGGGATTTTCTCAATTTTTTGCTCGATTAGGGATCGTTGCTCAAGCAATAACATTTGGAATAGTTCATACTTTAACTGGATTTAGAGAAGGTGCTGATACTCAAACTGATTTAGCAATTTGGGGGATTCATGTTCACTTAGCATTAGTCCCAATGATATTCATATTTCTTGGTTGTCTAGTTTTTTGGAAATTCTATAAATTAACACCAGAAAAAATCCAATATAATAAAGCAAAAATAAAAGAATTGAATTTAGTATAATCTCAATTTTATTTTTCCTTTTTTTTCCCATTTTAAGTGTGATTAAATATATTAATGTTAAGTCGCAGCAATTCGATTAGGGTGTTTAGTCTGGGCTTTTAAATTTTCATGTAACAATCTATTTACTAATTCAAACCGTTTATCTCTAAAACTTCTGTCATGCCATAGATTTTGTAATTCATACTGATCTTTTTTACGATCATAAATGTCTCCAAAATTAGGCAAATTCTCATAGATCGTAAGTTTATAATCTTCTGTAATCAAATGTCTTAATCTAGCTTCAAGAATCCCTACTTCCTCATCATTCTCTATTAAAATACTATCCCTTACTTTTTCATTAGAGTCCATTAGAGCTGGAGTAATATCATAACCTTGCATGTCTGGAGGATGGTGTCTTTCTTTAATACCTAAAAGATTTAGGATGGTTTTTGGGTAATCAATGGAACTTACTAAAGAGTTAGATATAACTCCAGCTTTAGTCATTCCTGGTACTTTCCAGATTAAGGGAAGTTGTAAAACTCCATTGAAAGGACAGGGTCCTTTAAATAGAAGTCCGTGATCTCCCATAAGATCTCCATGATCACTCATAAAGACAACAACAGTATTTTTTGAATATCCTAGTTGTTCTAATGATGCTAAAATCTGACCTATACTATAATCTACATATGATATTGCGGCATAAGTCAATGCAGTAATTTTGCGCACTTCATCTTCAGTTGATTCACGTAAAAAAGCTTTCTTAAAAGGAGGATTTTTTAGATGATATCCTAAATATTCATGACTATATAAGTTTCTAATATCATTAAAATTAGCTGGAAGTACTATTTCTTCTGGTTTATACATTTCTTGGTATTTATGTGGAGGGTAGAGAGGATAATGGGGATCTGGAAATGAACAATGCAAATAAAATGGTTTATCCCCATAAGTACCTTTAGCGTATCTCTCGAGAAATGTTAAGGTTCTTTCTGTTACCCATGTAGTATTATATAGTTCCGCGGGTATTGGATCACAGAAAAGACTAAATAAATTATCATAATTTTGAACTCTATTTCCCATATCTTCTGCAATTTGGGGGGCTTTTTCTTCCAACCATTCAGTATAATGCCCGGCACATACTGTCCCATTTCCAGAAATCACTTCAACCTCTTCATAACCATAATAAGGTAATGGAAAATTCTTTCCAACTGGATAACCTTTATCTCTATTTATAACCCAATCAGTTAGACTTTCTGCTGATCTACTCTTATGTTTAAATGGACCTAACCAATATTGATGATGGATTTTTCCAATAGCTGTTGTATGCCAACCTCTTTTGTTAAGAGTTTGAATTATTGTAGGGATATCTGGTCGCAAATTTATTCCATTGCTTCTTACACCATGAACATTTGGGTGAACTCCTGTGATTAATGTTGCTCTATTTGGCATACAGATTGGGTTCGAGCAAAAATGGTTTGTAAATCTAATTCCTTCTTTAGCTAAACGATCTAAGTTTGGTGTTTTTACATTTGAGTTACCAGCACAACTCATATGATCAGCGCGTTGTGCATCAGTTATAATAAACAGTACATTTAATTTTTCACTCATTTCAATCAAAAATTGGAAGCTATATTAAAATTTTATATTTTATTAGGTATAATGATTGTATAATATAATCATTGAAATTTAGTAAAACTAATTAATTAAATTTAAAAGTAAATTTTATGTTCATTATCATATTTTATCATAATTAATTAGGAATATAGGTCTAAATATTACAGCAATCTCATAAATTTATCAATCAGTTAAAAGTTGGGACTATAAATGCATATTTCTAAAAAGCAAGAAAGACGTTTTTATATCATTAATGTAATCTTATTAATTTGTTTTACTGTACTCTGGTTAATAGGAAATTATATTTTTTCGGAAGTGCCAGAATTTGGACCTTCCTTGTTCCAATCTATCATGTTGATTCTAGCAGCAGGATTTGCAGGGACACTCTGTGTATATATTACGTTTATATATAAATATTCTACATCTTCAGGAAAAATTTGGCTTCTAATAGGATTAGGGATGTTTGGATGGATGATAGGTGATATAATATATACTTATTATGATTTGTTTACTGAAGAAGCACCTTTTCCAAGCATAGCAGATACTTTTTACTTAATTGCTTACGTACCATTATTTCTTGGCTTTTTTTTACAATATAAAGCATTAAAATTTCCTCTCACTAAAAATGAAAAAATGATAAATTTTGTTATTTTCATAATAATTTGCATATTTGTAATATTATCTGTGTTAGTTTTTCCTATATTAAGTTGGTATGGGGGTGAGCCTATTCCTCCTGGAGATGCATTTGAAATCTTTGTTGCGGTTCTATATCCTATTTTTGATCTCCATTTATTAATCCTTGTTATGATTGTTCTTACAAAATTGCGTCATGGAGAGATTAATAAATCATGGATCTTATTAACTTTAGGGATTTTGTTTAATATTGTAGGAGATATTCTTTTTAACTGGGTAACAAATGCAATAGGAGAGGAAGTTCTATTTGAAATATTCGATTTACTATATCTTGTTGGATATATCCTAATTTTTATGGGAGCTTTTACATTAATTACTGTGGTATATAAAACTTTTTTATCTAATGAAAGTTAAGTACTTATAAGGAATTTTTCATTATTCTCTTTGTTTTAAGAAAAGGATAATTATAATGACTTTAAATGCGTTTGTTGTATTAAAGATGGGAGGAGTACCCATTTATTCAAAAATTATTGATGAAAATATCAAACTTAATTCTATCTTATTAAGTGGATTAGTATCAGCAGTTCAAAGTTTTGCCCATGAAATTACTAAACGCGAAGAGTCTTATATAAAAGAAATGAAGATGGAAAATCTTATTTTTTCCTATAGGATTATTGAGGATTTTATTTTTGTAGGTGCTAGTTCTAGTGAAGAAAATATTAAGCAATCAAAAACAGCGTTAGAATATTTAATTTTAGCTTTTTTAACAAGGTATCGTAAAATCTTAAGATATGAAGCGTTCCCCGAATTTTATGATTTTGAAGAATTTGACAATTTTTTTTTAAAATATCGTGATAAAAGGGAAAAAGAACTAAAGAAATGGCTACAAAAAGAATTTGAAATGGGAAGTCTGCTAGAGGGGCTTCTTAATCAAATGATAAATTATTTTCCTATTAAAGAAGTAGTCAAAGTAAAGCAAAATAAATTAATAATTATTGGAAATAAATTAATCGCAGTAAGGTTTGATATTAACGATCATGAGGAAAAGCAAATAATTGAAGAACTTAAAAATAAGACTCACAAGGTTTTTGGTACTCAATTATTTGATTCAATTTTGAAAAAAGTTGAAGAAAAACTAATCCTACGTTAATTTTAACATGATTAGGAAGATTTACAGTAGAATTCTTTTATATTTATAAATATCTTTTTTAATGTTCAAGATATAAATCTGGATATCACTTATGAGGAATATAATATTTCTTATTTTTTAGCAATTTTAAGAGGAGTCATGAATCCACCAGCAGTCCTTTCTGTTAAGGGAATCATAGAATCATATTCTTTAATCTTAATTTCTTTATCAAAATAAAACTCACCAATCTTTTCGGCTTTAGAATATAACAAATCATATTCATTGTCCTCGATTGGATGAAATAAATAAAATTTTATAATTGGTTCTAATGTTTCCTCTACATCCCAAACTCCGATAACAGCACCATCCAGGACTATAGTGGAGGTGATATTTCCTGAACGATCAAAAACATTATTATAATAGTCAAAATCAATATATCTGTCTCGGTCTTTATAACCCATGGGATAAGGATCGAGCATTGGTAATAATTCTAAAGAAGGTTTATAGAGATTATCAAGATTCTGTAATCGATTAGTATCTGATTTATGGATTATATAAGTTCCTTTAAGTGAAGAAATTTTTGCTTTATTAAATTGAGTTTCAATATTTTGTAGTGCATATCTTATTGTTGATTTCGTTAGACCTGTCCACCATGAAATATCATTTTCCGATACTGGTCCGTATACTTTTATGTATTGCTCTACTAGAGATTGAACTGCTTCTTTTTCTTTTACTTCTTTTAAATCGATGTTTGGGAAGTAATCACTAAATAGAGCATACTTACTTCTTCTATCTTTCCAATCTTTAATGGGTCTTGCTCTTATTAATACACATTTACTGCACATTATATGAATAATTGCAGGTACATTGGCTTTGGACTTTATTTGCTTTCTTATTTCAGAAGTAGATAACTCTTTCCCCTTTAATAATGTAATAATTGAACGAGATATTTTTTCATAATCTGTTGATGATACTTTATGATATTCCATATATTTTTCAAACGTCTTTTCGATCAGATTAAAGGTTGCATTAAATACTATTGGAATCATCTTTGTCGTTAGAATAAATAAAGTTCTTCGCATCCCACGAATTCTTCCTAGATTTCTATTAGAATAAAGTTCTCTTTCTAAATCAAATCTTTTGAAGTTATGAGATCGAACAAAAAGGGATAAATAAGATGTTTTTAAATCGGTTGAGTGCAAACCACAAATATCATCTGTTATTTGAATTATATCATCAATTTTAGAGTCTTCAGTAAGATGTTGTTTACTTAAAATTAATTTATTTATTTGGGTTAAATTTAGAACATCCATATATAGTTCTCTCAATATAAAAAAAATAAGAATTATAATTTAAGCTTTTTAAGTAAATGTGCAAAATTTTTACCTAAGTTTTTAAAGGTTCTAATGCCTTCTTCATCATTTAACACTTCACCAGGATTTCTCCCGATCCCCATATTCCAATAACTAGATCCTACAACATACATTTGTTTTATTAGGAAGAAATAATTAATACTAGAGAACACATGATTTGCACCAGCTCTCCTAACAGCTACAACTGCTGCACCAACTTTGTGTTTTAAATGACTTCCTGTAGCATAACCTGCTCTTTCTATTAAAGCTTTTGTGCTTGTGGATAAATCAGAAAAATATGTTGGAGATCCAATAATTATTCCATCAGCTTCTATCATTTTTGCTATATATTCATTCATATTGTCCCCCGTTATGACACATTTTTGATCATCATTTTCTACACATTCATAACACGCAGTACATCCTTGTAACTTTTCTCTCCCAATCCAAATTAGTTCACTCTCAATTCCTTCAGTTTTCAATTCTTCCATAACTACATTTAAACAGTGATAAGTATTTCCTTTTTTTCGAGGACTTCCATTAAAAAGTACTACTTTCATTCTTCTAAACCCTAAAAATTATAATTTTGAAATTATTTTTCAATAATTATTATAATGCTTTTAATTTTTAGATAAAATTATAGAATTCCCAGAGGATAGTTCATTTGGCGCTATTTTATTGGTTTGTATGGATTATGGGTGTAGTTATTAGTCTAATAGTATATATTTCATATAGAACTGAATATTTAGATAAATTCTATTGGTACTTATTTTGGGTGGGCTTTTTCCTTGGATTATGTTGGGAGTTACCACTATCACTTGCTAATGAAATGGAAATATATCCACCTGCTAGATTTATAACCCCTGTACCATTATCCGCTCCTTTTTCAATCTTTGTCATAGCTATTACACATTCCCTTTGGGATGGTGGTTTATTTCTCCTTGGTGCCTGGTTCATTAATTTAATATGTAAAAAACCATACTTTGATAAATTTAAATGGTCTGAATTGAGTATTTTAATTGTTTTTGGTCAAGTTTCAGAATTAATTGTAGAATTGGTAAGTAGTCTTAACAGGGGTTGGGAATATATTGTATATTGGTGGAATCCGCGACTTTTTGTGTTTAATAACCATGATATTACATTATTACCTCAACTTATTTGGCTTGTAGCTCCAATTGTTTTCTATTTTTTCGCCCTCAAATTAAAAATGCAGTTTCCTAATATTCAGTCCACCTAAAATAATAACAGTTTTAATAGCATAACACCTATTTTCTCATAATATATAATATTTTTTTTTTAATCTTGAAATGACTACTCGTCCCGAATTACTTATACCAGTTCAAGACTGGAATTCTTTAAATTCTATAATTGAATTAGCTGACGCAATATATTTTGGTGTTAAAAGTTATAATATGAGAGCAAAAGCAAAAAATTTCGAACAAAATGATATAGAACAAGTAGTAGAATTATGTCACTCTCAAAAAATCCCCATTAAAGCCTATTTAACAACCAACATTTTGATTTATGACTCAGAATTACAAGATTTAGAAAGCTTAATAATTCAAGCGAAAGAAGCTAAAATTGATGCTATAATTGCGCATGATCTTGCTGTAATCCAGATTGCAAAGAGAAATGAAGTCAAATTCCACGTATCAACGCAAGCAAATGTATCAAATATTGAAGCGGCTAAGTTTTTTGAAGAGATTGGTGCTGAAAGGATTATATTAGCTAGAGAATTGTCTCTCACGCAAATTAAATTAATTAAGCATTTATTAACTTCCTCTAAAATTGAATGTTTTGTTCACGGTTCGATGTGCACTTCAATTTCTGGAAGATGCTATTTTTCCGCTACTATTTGTGATTCTGAGCAAGATTCTGCCAATCGAGGCAATTGTGCTCAACCATGTCGAAGGGAATGGAGAGTTTTTGATGATATTAATAATGAATTCATTTATGATGGTCAAATGTTTTTGAACGCAAAAGATTTATGTATGATTGAATACATCCCTGAATTAATTGATGCCCAAATCGACGCATTTAAGATTGAAGGTCGAATGAAGGACCCACTTTACATTAAAACAGTTGCTCAATGTTATAAAGAAGCCCTTGATAGCTTTTTTAATGGTACTTATTCCAGGGAAAAAGTAAAGTGTTGGTTAGATCGATTAGGTAAGGTTTATAATCGTGGGTTCCATACAGGATTTTACTTTCATCGCCCCACTATTGAGGATATTGAATTAGAAAAGAGAGGGAATGTATCTCCATACAAAAAATTTTATTTAGGGAAAATATTAAGCTACAATATGGCTAGTAAATCTGCAAATGTTTTACTAGAAAGCTTAGATTTTCCCCTTAAATTAGAGGATGAAATTATTATCATTGGACCTCAGACTTATTTAACTGAAACTATAAAAAAAATGATCTATAAAGGAGAGAAAATAAAAAGCATTAGTAGGAAAAGATATAGCGATCCTGTAAAATTTAACTTGCGCTTAAATCAGAAAGTCTATAAGAACGATAAAATTTATATCATTTCGAAAACATAAAAAATTGATTTTTTTTTTACCATATTTACAATTGTAGAACAGCAATGGATTTCGAAGAAAAAAGAAAACGACTTGTTGAAAGTCTAAGAGGGCGAGGAATTTTATCAAAAAACAGCGTAATAAATGCAATGTTAAATGTCCCTAGACATAAATTTGTACCTAGAGATGCAAAATCTAGTGCGTATATTGATTCTCCTTTATCAATCGGACTAGGACAGACTATTAGTGCCCCTCATATGAATGCAATGATGTGTGAATATCTTGAATTAAAAGAAGGAGATAAAGTGTTAGAAATTGGAACTGGTTCTGGATATCATGCTGCGTTATGTGCCGAATTGGTCGCTCCCAAAAATTCAAAGAATCCTGGTCATGTTTATACAATTGAACGTCATGAAAAGTTAGTTGAAAATGCTAGAGTAAGCCTTAATGAGACAGGATATGAAGATCGAGTTACTGTTATTCATGGAGATGGTACATTAGGCTATGAAAAGGAAGCACCTTACGATAAAATATTAGTAACCGCAGCATCACCAAAGAAAGTTCCCCCACCTCTGCGAAATCAGTTAAAAGAAGGAGGAATTCTTTGTATTCCTGCAGGTTCTAAAAGTTTTGGGCAAACTCTATATATTATTAGAAAGAAAGGGAATGAGTTTGAATCAAAATCAATAACAGGGGTTAGATTCGTGCCGTTGATTGGTGCACATGGTTTTGATGATTCATAGCAATTCTTTCTTAGCATACTTGCAATTATAAAACCAAATTATAACATTAGAAGAAAGGAAGCGCAATAAGAAAAAAATCAGAATGGTTTTTCAGGTAATTTTTTAAATTTTTTTTGTTTCAACTGAGATCTAATTTTTTTAACATATGTAGATCGCTCAATACATTCTTCTAATATTTCATCACAGCAATTCCAGCTTAAGCATCTTTCAGAATTATTATTATATCTCATTTCAAATACAACTTTTATTTGAACCTAATTTATTCTCGAATATTAAAAGAGAAGTAGCAGAAAAGAAAGTTATGATTATTAAATGTAATAATTTATAGAAGAAGTGATTTCAAATTATAAAATAATTCAGTTATACTGTTATAAAAACTAGAGAATTTTAAAAGTGTGGAATAGAAGTGATTATTCTTGAAAATATTTTTGTAATTTTTTTTCCATAAGCTTTTTTCTAACGGTTTTTACAAAATTATTCTTTTCAATATTATTTTTCAAAGATTTATTGTTATACGTCCAGCCATTCCGTTTTTCATTACCATTTAATCCCATAGACATCAGTGTAAAGACGAATTTTTATGATAATCAATTAGTTATTAGATTAGTTGTTTATTTATTTAAAAGTAATTGATATCGACATAATTCATGAGGGGATCTACAAAGTTTTAATAAATACAAAAGTTTTAATATTAAAAAATCTTCATCTTAAGCTGAAATTCTAAATTTTTATCAAGTTTGATAAGAGGTGTTACGTTTATCCCTTGATATATTTGTTTATAGCCCTCATCAGTATATGCATAAGCGATAATTGGAAATTTATTAATCATTACTGAATTATTTCTACTGAGGATGTTTAACTGGAAAGTTAAATCATAACTTTCGTCATATGCTTTAAATTGGTTACCAGTAAATTGAAATGGCTCTAAAAGATTCCTCTCTTTTTCATCGTTAAATTTTAATTGATCACTTTCCCAACTGAATGTATTTGGATCTCCATTAAAGAAAAACGGAATATCAAATCCTATATTTAGATACTTAAGAATATGTCTTAAAATTTCTTCTTTTTCTTGAATTTCATCAAAATTGATTCTTACTTTTACTTCAATTTCATTGTTATCAACATATATATCTTTAGTAATGCGTAATGGATATCTTTCATTGCTTTCTGTATCTTTTATGGTCCCTCTCTTTTCCATTTCCAAAATAATGATATTTTCTTCTTTTGTGCTGCTTGTTACCTTGAATTCTTTATCGATAAAATCTCCAAATTCATAGTAGGTATCAGCATGAAGTTGTTCAAGTGAAACGTCATTATGTAAAATTCTAAATCTTAACATGGTCCGTCTATATCTATCTACTAGTACTTCTTTAGTGTCAAGTTTTTTACTCTCATGATACGCTTCAGGCCATCTTGTTAATGTATTCAATAAATTATAAGATTTTGGTTTAAAATCTAATTCAAATATTGTTCCCCCATCATTAGGATTCACATACATGTTAATGATATCTGATTCAATCACATACTCTAGTCTACTATCTTTTGTAAAATCAATTGGTTTTATATTAATGTATGATTGTAAATTTGGATTTATTAGAGCATTAATTTTATCAATTAGTTTTTCTGCATTAATCAGATGGGTATATACTGAAAATCTTAAGAACTGTAAATAAACTCCTCCGAATAAACCATGCCAATAACAATCATTGCACTGAGCTTTATAAATCTCGTCCCAAGCTTCATTGATTTTACTTAACATTTGTGTAATTAGTTCCTCGTTATCTATCTTTAATAATTCTTCCTCAATCTTAATGAGTTTATTTCTTACATAAAGCATTTTTTTATGCATGTTGTTGGACTCAGGATATTTTACTAAGAAATATCTCCAAAATCCACCTTTTAAGAACTGATATGTTTGATCCTTCTGATCGTCTTCTCTCAGAGCTTTTCTGATGTTTTTAAAATTTTTACGAATTTCTGTAGGTAATACCCATTCTTCCATTTTATCATAACTCGCTGTTGGGAGATATATCAAACTCTTTGCTGGAAAGTTTTCCATATATTCCGTTAAAGTTATGGATTTAATCCATTCATTATTCCTTATCTGTTCTAAAAATGCTGGAATAAATGGTTTACCATTATCTCCATCTTTATGGCCACATCCTTCTATATAACAAATTTGGTGAGTTGTGCCCCATACACCCATCTTTTCTGCATCAGATATTAATAAAGCAATTCTATCACCATTTTCATCTGCCATTTTTTTCAAATAATCAATAGAAAGATAAGTTGGCTTCCAAGGAGTTAAATATCTCAGTTCTTCATTAATGGGAAATACTCGTAAAGTTTTTCCTTCATCTTCTGTAATATACGAATAAAGGGTTCCCTCCTCGGTAATTCCTGTAGAACGGAAATGATTGTCATCTACAATAACATACTCTAATCCAACTTCGCTCAAGAATGATGGATAATTAGGTTCCCATACTCTTTCAGACAACCAAGCACCTTTAACTTCCAAATCAAATTCTTTTCTGATTAAATCTGAAAGTTTTTGCATTTGTGCGATCTTATCTCTGTATGGGATAATTGCAAAGATAGGTTCATAATAACCTCCACCAATAATCTCAATTTGGTCCCGCTGAGCCATGATCTTCAACTTTTCAATGAATTGAGGTTTATTTTTCAGAAGCCACTCTAATAAATTACCTGAAAAATGTAAGGTAATCTTTATGTCAGAAAATTGGAAAATATTGTTAATTAGGGGGCTATATGACTTTTTATAGACATCTTCGAAAACGAACTCGAAGTTATCGACTGGTTGATGAAAGTGAAAGACAATCGGGAGGTGTATGCTCTTTTCTTTCATTTTTAAGGATTAACTTTTTATTATGGTTAAATATAAGTAAAAGATTTTTACCTATAAAAGATAACTAATAATAATAGGAAAAACTGAATTAAATGGTTTTTATGTTAGAATACTTTGATAAAAATTTAATTCAAGGAGTATTTAATTCAAATGAATTCAAAGGATGGCTTATCTCGCGTAGATGGTTTGGAGATAAATCTGCTTTATCAAATTTAGAGTTTAATGTCTTGATAAACTATTTTGAAATAATAGCAGAGAAAATTATTTTAACTATTATCGAGGTTAAAACATCTGGTTATTCCAAGACTTATTTTCTTCCTTTAATATATTATGAGAAATTGGAGGAAGTTCTAGAACCTATTGAAGTAATGAAGGATACAATCGTAAGGCTTACTGAAAACACATTCAGTAAAAAATTAGCTTTGACAATAAAAAATGAACAAAAAGTTTTTACACTTAATTTGTTAGAAGCTGAATTCTGTTTACTTTTTTGGAAGAATATGTTATTTGATACTAACATATCTGAACAATTTCCTGCATTGAATATGGAACTCACGCTATATACCAAGCAGTTTGAGGACGAAATAAATATGAAAAAAGTACAAAATCTAATAGAAGCAGGATTATATCCAGATAGGTATGAATTATCTCTTATTCAACTAGGAAAAGGAAATACGACTAATATGTTATTCTTATTAAGCATATCTAATAGAAGAGATCCTTCCCAAAAACCAATTTCATACGTCTTAAAATCTTATAAAGATTATTCTGTGAGTTTAGAGCCCTCTATTTTATTTGTCCTTGTTAAAAATAAATACCCTAATGCTCCAAAAATCTATGGTACTATTGAAATTCAACACAAAGAAACTATTGGAATAATGGAAAGTGTTCCAAATGTAGGAAATTTAGGAGATATATACTGGAGTGAACTTAATGATATGATTAGTAATGAATTTAAAGATATAAAAAAAGATTATTCTCAATATAAAGAGAAAACTAGTATTTCAAAATTAATTAAAGAAAATTGTGTTGAAACTCTAAAGGTTTCTAGTGAGATAGGGGGATATATCAAATCCCTACATGAATCCTTGATTATACCAGAGCAAAGAGAATATAATTTAGAATCAGTGGACAGTGCTGATTACCTTAAAAATTATACAGTAAAGCTTAATTCTATTATCTCCGGATTGCAAAGTTATATGACTCAACAGCCTGAAAGTGCATTTTTCAATTTACCAAAAATTAGTTCTATCTTAATCGATGTTAAAGATATCATAGAAAAATTTCGTTTAGAATTCGAAAACCCTAAAATTAATATCCAACCAGTCCACCAAGATTTGCATATGGAACAAATTCTATATAACAAAATTGATAATCATTATAACTATTATTTCATAGATTTTGAAGGCGATCCGCAACTTTCTTTAAAAGAAAAAAAAGGTAAGTTCCCTGTTGAAAAAGATTTAGCTTCTTTTTTAAGAGCATTAAGCTATATTAAATTTAATACATTGCTTAAGTATATTGAAAGATATATAATACGAAAGGATAAGTATGAAGTCCCAGAAGAAATTCTTTATAATTTATTCTTTAGGAGAGTAGCGCGCCCATTGAATAAGGTTCTTGATATAATATTAAATGTCCTAAACATATGGGAATCTAAGTTAATAGGAAAAATATTAAAGGATTTAAACCCAAGTTATATTTTAATTACATATTTCTATACTGAAAGGGCTTTGCATGAACTAAATTATGAAATTTTATATCGGCCAAATAAAACTATTGTTCCAATACTAGGTCTTAAAGAGATTGTTGATAAAAGTTAATTTGATTTTATTGTTATAATTATTCCTCTTCTAGTATTTTGGCAAATTCGAACGAATAATGTGAGGATGAGCGTTCAATAGGTTGAACTTGTTTCTCATAAGCAGTTCGTGTTTTACTTTGAGTTTCAATTTTTGACGATATCCAATCTGGATTGAAATCAGTTGATTTATTATATAATCTCCAAATAAATGATTCAACAAATTTTCTTGGCCCAAATTTTTTTGATACCAAAATATAGCCGCCATCATCAATGAACTTCTTAAAAAAACCTAAATTATCACATAATTCTAATTTATAATCTATGTCTTCTAACTTAACATTAATTCGAGCTATATCATTTATAAAACGAGCTAATTTTTCTCCTAGCTTTATTTGGTTTTCCTCTTCTTCTTTTTCCAGTAATTTTCTTAAATAACTTCTCTTAACAACAATGAAATCTCTATTGTTTAATGATTGAATTGAACCTTTTTGTTTAATGATATATCTTGACATTTCTAAATAGTTTCTTATTAGATCTGCCTTAGAAATTCCTAATTTTTCACGTAATTTATCAAGTGATTCATTTAGATCATCATCAATCCTGACTGTTATAACACTTGTTGAGTTGGTTAGCTTATTTTTCTTTTCTAAATCAGATTTTTTTGAATTTGAAGATTTTCTCATAGAGCTGGGACTTATTGATACCACCTCAAATTTAATTAATAGTAATATTTGTAATCAATATAATGAATAAGTAACATAAGTAACATAAGTATATTAATGATTGTGATTTTATCTTTTTGTCAAAATATTCATATTGAATATATTGTTATTGACTAAATTGAAAAAAGAGTAGTGTGACTAAATAAAGTTAAAATATTCAAAAGTAATCTTATTGGATAAAAGAGCGAATTTTCCCAGGATTATTAAGGAGAGAATTACTTATTTTTTATTTTAATAAAAAATTTCAATTTATAAAATAAGAAATTTACTTTCGTTCATGATTTAAATTCTATATGTCATAAAATTGTTATATAAATTATAATTTAATTAAATATACTTTAAAATGGTTATTAGGTACTTTAAACTGCGAAATTATCATTTTATTTAAAGGAACTTATAATTTTACTAAAAATTTCAATAGTTCTTTCAACTATTATTGAAATTTGAGATACTTTAGTATTTATTAACATTTATAAATATTAAAGTATTTTAGGTAATCTGTTATCAATTGGCTAAAATCTAGCTTGTAAATTATGAATTATAAGTTATTAAAGCGTTTTAGTTTAATTAAATAAAAATTTATTAAAAAATACGTTTAACTAAATTAATTTTAATTTTGAAATTTTTTTAATGTCATTTGTATTTATTGTATTACAATGTAATCATATTTTACAAATGAATATTAAAAATTTTCTCTAAATCGACCATAAAAGCTTAAAAGCTTAAAAATATATAATTTTCTTGCAGACTCAATAAAAAAATTATTAAGGGTTGGATAAAAAATTGCAAGAAATTACACATTCAGATATTTTACAGCTCAATTTAAAAAATCATACTGAATCTATATCAGTAGAGTCAGATGAAAAAATTGAAAAGATTGTAAAAGCTCTTTCATCAAGTACAAGGAGAAAGATTCTCCATCACATCCATATAGAACCAATGGATGTTTCAAATATTGCTTCTGCTCTTAAAATGACGGAAGCAAATATATCTGCCCAGATCAAAAAACTTGAAGAGGCTGGGTTAATTGATTGTGATTATGCATCTGGGGATCATGGAGTTAGGAAGATCTCTAAATTAAAGTTCAATAAATTAGAAATCAAGTTTTAATCATTCTATTTTTTAAAGATTAGGGCTTATCCAAAGATTTGAGACATATAATCTTCTGCCTTTTATTTCTGCATAACAAATATATTCTTGGATATCTAGATAAGACTAAACTCAGATCTATATTTTAATATTAAAAATTGGCATAGATGAAATAGAGTCTTTATGTTATAATTATGGATTTAATGATAATCTAAGGAGAACAGTTATGAACTTTAAATATAAATATAAAATAGTTTCTGTTGATCATTTTAAAGACCTGAAAGAAGATATAGATAAATTATACCGTGAAAATAAACTCAGTGATAATGAAACTTATAGGAAATATTTAAGCACGAAAAAATTTGAAATTCCTGAAGATTTTCCTAATGCTACGTCATTAATAGTTATGGCTATTTTTACTAGACTTGTACGTGTTAACTTTCTTTTAGATGGTAAAAAATATGAAATTATGATACCTCCCCAATATTATGATGATGGTTTGGAATTCGAGGATGTGGAAAATGTAATTATGAAATATATAATTAAGGATCCAAACTATAAAATTAAACTTGCAACCCATCTTCATTTAAAATTATTAGCAGCTCGAAGTGGGCTAGGAAAATATGGTAGAAACAATATTTGTTATGTAGATGAGATGGGTAGTTTTATAACATTAATTGCATATTATACAGATTTTCCTTTTAAAGAAGATAACTGGAATGATATAGAAATGATGGATGTTTGTAAAAATTGTACTATTTGTATGAATACTTGCCCCACTGGTGCAATCTCCACTTCACCTGAGGAAAATTTTGTTATTGATGCAGGTAAATGCATTACGTTATATAATGAGATCGATGGTCCATTTCCACAATGGATCAGTTTAAAAGCCCATAATTCTCTAAAGGGTTGTATGAAATGTCAATTGCCTTGCCCTGCTAATCGTGAAGTTATTAAAAAGACCCTAAACTTTGAAGATATCCAAGAACAAGAAACAAGGATGATATTGGAGGGAAATGCTGATGAAGAGTTATTAAATTCTTTAGCTAAAAAACTCAAAATGGTTTATCCTTCCAATGCAAAAGAAGAGTTTCCAATTCTTAAAAGAAACCTTGAAGTCTTAATTAAGCAGTAATAATATGATTAAATGTTGAAACTTGCATAATAAGTATTAAATTTAATTTTTATCATTTAATGTCGTATATTTTTGTCATGATTTTTCTATTTATAATCAACTTTGCAACATTTCTCGAGTTCTACGGCAATAAGATAGCACTAGATTGATTTCTGAGTTTTTATCGCCTGGCGGAGCCCTAATATGATTTGGCTTGTTTTATTACCATGTTTAACAATTCCTAACATATGCAGAAGGATATCAATGTATAAATAAGGCTTTTCCAAACTGTCATCAGTTTTTAAAATCTCTTCTAGTTTTGAGTTGAACTCTGAACATATTGCCTTAACTTTTTCATATTGCTTCTCAGATATGAAGTGATAATGTATCAAGTTTTTCTCCAGTGCTTCCATAAGTATATTAATTATTTCAATCATTGGTAATTCTTCCATTGCTACAGAAGTTAAGAGGTGACTCTCTGTTGCTTCTAAAAAATTATTTAAATGGTCTGAGATCATCTTGAGTTTTTTATATTCATAAGAGAATTTAGGTATATTCGCCAGAAGAGGTTCCCAATTATTCTCTTTTATTGCTTTTTCCAAATCAAATTCCTTTTTTTCCATTAGCAAATCAAAATTTTTGCTTAACTTATAATATTTTCTCTTGATATTGCCAGGTTGTACCTCATCCTCTTTTGTGTATGATTGAATTAGTCCCAATCGAATTAAATCTCTTGTGCGACGAGAAAGCTGTGCTTTACTTTTACCTGTATGATAAGACATTTCTTTAAGGCTTAATTCCTTATAGATTTTCAGTAATATGAACATTCTGATGTCTAATTCATTCCGAAAAACATCTGCAAAATGCCTTTTGGGATATACTCTCTTAATTATTTTCGCAAAACCCTTAAAAAGATCTCCTATTTCTTTTTCATTTTTTGAAGATATTTCTATCGATCCGATTAAATTTCTTGTGGAGGCTAACTTATTAGCATGTTTGATAGAGATATCTCTCTCATCTTGAAGATCTGCTTTAGTTCCAACCATTAGAATCGGAATCCTCACATTTCTTTTGGTTTTTTTAAATAACTTTAGCCACCAATCTAAATCAGCTAGACTAGATTTATCTGTTATGTCATAAACAAATATTGCTCCCGCAGCACCTAAAGTAAAAGGTTGAAAATAAGGTCGTGGTTTTTTTAATTTACCTTCCCTTTTTGTTTTCTTTATTTTAAGATCCTTAAATTTTTCTACACCTGTAAGTTCCCAAACATGCAAAATTATGTCTTTTTCATCTATTTTTAATGAATTCTGATAGAATGTTACTCCTAAAGTTAATTTTGTGGATGTACCTAAACTTTCATTATCAGCTTCTTTAAAGTATTTATTTAATAATGTGGATTTTCCCACTCCACTTTCTCCAAAAACACATATTTTATAGATTTGTGGTCTGCTCATTTTTATTATCAATTTGATTTTTATTATCACAAAAAATGTAACGTTGCATATATATAAATATTATGCAACGCTGGAAAGCGTTCCTAATCATCAATGATTACATTTTTAAAAAAATTATTAGTTCTGGTAGGATATGGTGAAAACACGAATGAATAATATACTTGAGGCATTCAAACAAAATTAATAAGAGTAAAGGCATAAAACCATATATACACAGCGTCCTAAAAGATAGTCATTAAAAATAATTAATATCAAAAATTTATTTTTTATTTTTATTTAATTAAACTCATTTTTTACTTATTTCATACTATGTAGAATCAACAAATATTTTTAAATGAGTATAAATATATTAAAATCATAATAAATTCATTTTTCTCAAATTTTTTATAAGTTGTGTGAACATAATGAGTGAAAATTCAGGATTTTCAGAAGAAAGTTTGAGACAAATTGCAGCACAAAAAGTAAGTTTTCGGTTTTCTGTGAAGATTCATCTTTCTATCTTTATTGTGGTTAATGTATTGCTTTTCTTAGTTGATCTTCTTTTTACACCGACTTTATATTGGATCATTTTCCCTTTTTTTTCATGGTTAATTGGAATTAGTATGCATTCTTTATCATATATTTTATATGCACGAGGAGTTTATCCAATGGCTAAACGAGGAGTCATCTATCATTTAACTTCATATATTTTTGTTATGATTTTTCTATTTATAATCAACTTGACAACATTCCCCGATTTTTACTGGGTAGTATTTCCGGTTGTTTTTTGGGGCAGTGCCGTAATTCTTCACATATTAATCTATATCCATTATTATAGTGGAGAACATGAGGTATCAGGGAGATGGAAATCAAGGAAAGAGAAAGCCATTGAAAAAGAGTTAGAAAAAATGAGGAAAAAA
>Ga0209427_10001526_pt1 | contig 26734 bp, 20 predicted proteins | sample DeeMarSWOR136_30_FD_187465 | JGI IMG/M metagenome (GOLD analysis project Ga0209427, IMG submission 187465) | Marine sediment microbial communities from White Oak River estuary, North Carolina - WOR-1-36_30 (SPAdes) (version 2) | ecosystem: Environmental > Aquatic > Marine > Intertidal zone >...
ACACATGTGCTGGTACACAGACTGGACCGTTAGCTCAGTTGGCAGAGCACCTGACTTTTAATCAGGGTGTCGCAGGTTCGAGACCTGCACGGCCTACCAGTTAGCTTCAAATCGAATACGATCTGTGCGTGAGAGGCGTCTGAAAAGGCGCCTTTTTTGTCGGGTGGAACCGCAAACCGACCACCTGACTACTCAGGAGACTTTGGGAGTCCCCACTGCTACTTGCCTCACAGTCACTTCACAGAAAAGGAGGCAAGTACTACTATGAAAGGGAAAAGGAATCTCCGGTGGGAAGACATGGACAGGGGAGACATCGACCTCAGGCAACTAATCCAGCACTTTGAAGTGTTCAACCGTAGCGAAGGCAAATCACCACGGACCGTTTTATGGTACAGTGAGGCTCTCAATGTCTTTCTCCACTGGCTGGAGTCGGAGAATAGGCCCACAAAGCTTAAAGATGTTGGAGAGAACGAGGCACGCGCTTTCACTCTCTACCTTTACGACAGGAGGTGGAGAGGGAAGCCGCTATCTAAGTTCACGGTAGCCAATCGTGTCCGGGCATTATGCGGCTTCTTCTCATGGCTCGCTTGGAAGCGTTATACATTGGGCAATGCTCTGGCCGATTTCAAGCCGCCAGACACAGGCGAGGTAATCGTTGAGCCGCTGACGCCACAAGAGGTGAATCAGCTATTCACCAAGATAAACCAGAACACTTCCCTTGGGGCGAGGAACGGCGCTATCCTGGCGCTATTCCTTGATACAGGTATTCGGCTCTCAGAGCTAGCCGACCTGAAAGAGCGCGACGTTCACCTGGAGCAGAGATATGTTAAGGTCATGGGCAAAGGGGCTAAAGAACGAATGGTGCCATTCGGCGCTGATTGTCAGAAGACCCTGTTGCACTACTATTACCATTTCCGCCCAGAACCAGCGCACCCAGGGGTGGACACATTTTTCTTGACACTGGACGGCTATGCGATGACTGCTGACACCATTAAGTCCCTAATTAAGCGTTTGGCCAAGGCAGCCACCGTGCCGAGATTGCATCCACACCTGTTTCGCCACACGTATGCCACCAACTTCTTGCTAAATGGAGGCGACGTTTTTCTGCTAAAGCAGAATCTGGGCCATTCCACACTGGTGATGGTGGAACACTACAGACATATAGCGAGCAGGCAGGCAGCGTTACTGGGTGAGACATTTTCCCCACTTGACCGAATGAACCTGAAAGAACTACATCGTCAGCGCAAGAATTACAATGGATGCAAGGGGCCGATCTATCCCAACGCAGGTTTGCAGCGCAACAGTGGTTCTCATAAAAAAGAGATAGCTGATGCTAATGACGAAGCCAACACTAAGCGACGGATCAGGCTGAGATGACCTCTGCGTCGGCTAGTAAAACCAAAATCTCGCAGGATTGAATCTGGATCTGCGCCGGAGAACCCCTAGTAAAACTGGACAGAACATTTTGTACGAAAGACTCGGTATTGCGTTTTAGGCAATCGTGACGTCCACTGCACAAAGTGGACGATTGTGCGATTTAACAATATTACAAATTTATTTTTTGTGCATCTTACGCCTTTATACCGAGAATTGTAGTACCATTCTCTTAACTCTTAGCCACCATACCAGGACCTCCTTCTTTTAACTACTTTAGTCTATGTTTTCTTATCAATTTTTTGACAAACCTTTCCGCGTAACCTAGAATATCCCACAGATATCTTGACATTCAACGTAATTTGGCTACTATTGCTAATAAACTCACGCTGATCGATGCGGTTGTGATTAAGGCTATTAGTTCGCCAGTTCTGGGGGATAGTTTGGGGTAGGTAAGGAGGAGAAACAATGCAGCGATTAGAAACCGATATAGTGGTAGTGGCGGCTGGTACAGCGGGCCTAGCGGCAGCAGTAGCAGCAGCAGAGAAAGGTGCCCGGGTTATTACATTTGAAAAAGCTGCCACCACTGGTGGCACCGGTAATTTGGGAATGGGTCCACTGGCCGTGGAAAGCCGGCTGCAAAAAATTAAAAATGTCAATCTTACTAGAGAAGAGGCTTTTAAAATTTTCATGGAATACACTCACTGGCGTGTCGATGCTCGGTTAGTTTCAGAATATATTCGCAAATCGGCTAGCACTATTGATTGGCTGGAAGAAATGGGCGTTGAATTTGTTGATGCCATCGCTTATGTTAAAGGGTCTCACTTTACTCATCATATCGTAAAAGGAGAAAGCGGCCGGCCCGGACCACGAGCGTCAGCAACCATCATGAAAGCTATGACGGAGAGAGCTTATGAATTGGGCGCAAAAATTTATCTCCGGACACCGGTAAAGAAAATTCTCAAAAAGGGCGGCCGTATTGTGGGTGTTATTGCAGAAGGCGAAAATGAGGAAACCATTGAGGTAAAAGCTAAGGCAGTAATAATTGCTACCGGTGGTTTCGGTGATAACCCGGAGTGGATTAAGAAGTACACTGGATATGAGTGGGGAAAAGATATTTTCTCATTCCGGATTCCCGGTCTAGTAGGTGATGGTATTCGAATGGCATGGGAGGTGGGTGCCGGTGCGGAAGGTATGAACATGGAACTCACTTGCAGTATGCCAAGCAGGTCATTAAAGGAAACTCAAAGGGCGATACTGTCAGGAGCCGTGGTAGCCATGTCCGCATTTAACCAGCCCAATCTTTTCGTCAATTTATACGGAGAGCGCTTCATTAATGAAGAGTTCGGGGGAAATCCCACATTTTTAGGAAATGCAGTCGCTAGACAACCTAAGCGCTGCGCTTTCAAAATCTTTGATGAAGAAACTGTGAAATATTATGAGCAAAGTGGTTTCGACTGGTTATCTATCATGACTCCTAACGCCAAGGTAGAGCATCTTGCTGCTCAATTAGAACAAGCTACCAAAGATAATGAACACATATTTATAGCTAATTCTCTGGAAGAATTGGCGAGCAAGACTGGTATTAACTTAGACGGGCTCAAGAAGACCTTAGATGAATACAATAAAGCCTGTAAGATTGGCCGTGATGAGATCTTCTACAAAAGCGCGAGATTTCTCAGGCCAATCAAACAACCTAAGTTCTTCGCTGGTAGATTTTTCCCCACCGCGTACGGCAGCCTAGGTGGCATAAAAATCAACTGGAAAACAGAAGTCGTCACCCAAGACCAAGAAGTAATCCCCGGACTTTATGCGGCTGGCGTTGATGCGTGTTCTATATATGCTGATAGTTATGTGTTTATTCTACCGGGCAATACAATGGGCTTTGCATTGAACGGTGGACGCATGGCTGGGGAAAATGCTGCCGAATACATAAAATCCATTGGCAAATAACCCCCTGCCCCGGGAAGGTCGGCAAAGAAGGCTATTCCAAGCTACACTTGCTTTACCGGAAAGGGTTTTTATCAAGCACCAGATTTTTTGCCCACCTTGCTGGGGGGCTTGATATATGATTTATACGATTTATATTTCTCTAACTTCGGTGTTATCTCACTCAGCCTTGGCTCAAGCTCCTGAGCGACGTCAAGTATTTCATAGAAATGTATCCTTTTCCCTTCAATGGTTAAGCGGGATTTCTTCTGCTCCTCCTCAGGGAAGACCACGGTTATCTTATCACCGTCTACCTTAATCTTTCCATGGATACCGCATATAGCACACTCTACCGTAGATGTCTTTCCCACCAGCATCAGGTTGGTATGACAGACAGGGCATGCCCCAGGCTTATCTCCCCGGTACTTCACTTCATCAAATGGCTTACCCATGCCCTCAGCAACATTACGACCTAACTGCCTGGCTCTTTTAATTGTTTCTTCGTACAGCACAACGGCACCAAGGATGTTGCCTACCCTAAGCACCTGCATTTGATCGACAATAGCTATCTGTAATGAGAAGGTCATGGTATGCAGCAGGGGAAGTCCCAGAGAAACCCAGTCGGGGTACGGCGCACCGCCAACGGAGATAAAGGCCCCGGCTCTAGGTTTAAATGCTCTCTCATCAATGCTTGCCGGGCTCCCAAATCTCACATCGGTACCCTGCTCCTTCTTAAGCTCCAGCTTAAAAGCCACATCACCTTTAGGACCCAGCGCCCGGTCACCAATCATTTTCAAATATCCCGGGGGTGTCAGCGTATATACCGGCGCACTGATTATCAGTCCATCACACTCCATGACTTTATTCCAGAGAAAGGGCGCATCGTCCTTTATTACACATTTCTCTGGTCCTTTTTGCTGCCAGAGACAGGTCTTGCATAATCGGCAAGGTTTGACATCGAGGTCCAGCAAGCGTAATATCTCAACATCTATGCCAAGCTCCTCGGCTCCCATCAACGCCTCTTTCAAGAGAATTTCACTGCATCCCATCTTTCTCCCGCAGGTCAGCCCCAGAAGCTTCATGGTAAAAACCTCCTTCGTTTATCTTGGTCCTTAAACGAACCCATTCTACTTCATCGTGCCGGGTATGAAAAGAGCGATTTGTGGAAAAACTGCCAGGATAACTACACAAATAATCCCCGCTACACAGAACGGCCATACACCTCGGAATATAGTACCAACTGGCGTACCAGTGATACCGCTTAGGATGAAAACATCCATACCAATGGGTGGAGTCACTAGCCCTATTTCTATAAGTACCACCACCATCACTCCAAACCATATCGGGTCAAAGCCCAAGGAAATAACCACGGGGTAGAGAATAGGAATGGTGAGGAGAATGGAGGCAATAATGTCCGTGAACATGCCAAGAATGAGGTAAAGAACTACAATAACCGCAAAAATTGCCATGGGGGAAACCGTAAGCTGGCTAATAGTTTCACCCAGCATAAAAGGAACCTTGCTTATGGCCATAAACCTTATGAAAATAGAAACCCCCATCATAAGGAGCAGGACCATAGCCGTCATCAGTCCTGTGTCCACTAAGGAATGACGAAAATCTTTAAGGCTAAGCCGTCGACTGATGGTGCTGATAAGGATAGCCCCCCCGGCGCCAACTGCCCCTCCCTCCGTGGGGGTAAAGACCCCCATGTAGATACCACCCAGGACTAATAAAAACAGGACCAGCATCGACCACACGCCCTTCAGAGATACTATCTTCTCTTTAAAGGTCGTCTTTGGTCCGGCTGGCCCTGCCTTAGGGTTAAAGGCAGTAATAATCATGACGGCAACTATGAATAGGGCGGCGAGAAGCATTCCCGGAAGTATGCCAGCCATAAATAGCAATCCGACGGATTGCTCAGTGATAATACCATACAGGATGAAGGCTATACTGGGGGGAATAAGGAAGGCGAGGGTACCGGCGCAGGCGATACAGCCGGTAGCTAGGGTATCATCATATTTATGCTTTCTCATTTCCGGCAGGGCTATTTTACCCATGGTAACCAAAGCCACCGAACTAATGCCAGTGATAGCGGCGAGAAGGGCACAGGCCAGAGTGGTAGCTATAGCCAGCCCCCCTCGCAACTGCCCTACCCATTTATCGGCGGCGTAAAAAAGGTCGGTGCCAATGCCCGATACGGCAATAATATTACCCATGAGTACAAACATTGGCAGCGTCGTCAAAGCGTACTTGGAGATGAACACAAACGGCGCCGTACCGGCTATTAAGAAAGCCTGGTCAAAACTCTGGAGGTAGGCTATGCCGAAAAAACCAACAAAAGCCATGGCAAAAGCAATCCACATGCGGGCGAAGAGAAGAACAAGTAAAAGAGCTATGCCAATCAGGCCAACAGCTTCTGGACTCACCCTTGGATTATCCCTTTCACTTTCTGAATCAGAAGGGGCACCATGACCAGACACAAAGCGACCCAACCCAGAACGTATATCCAGTAAAATGGGAATATCGGCAACGGCAAGAGCTCGGAAGCTACCTCCTGACTTTCCAGAACCCAAAGGGATGACTGATAACCCTGCCAAGTAATGATGATGCAAATGACCAGCCCGGCAAGCATGGTAATGCTGTCAACAATTGCCTGAGCCCGCAACGGAAACCGATCCATCACCAGGCTCACCCTTATGTGTCTCCCCTCTATGGCACACCATGACACTCCGAGAACCATGCACACCAGCATCAACGAGGCGATTTCTGCAGTGCCTGTTATCGGACGACTGAAGGCAAAACGCAGGGCGACATCCGCGATGATGAGCACCATCATGGGCAACACTAGAGCCGTACCCACCAAGGACAGTACCCGGCTCAAGCGGTTAAGCATTCTATTTTTCCCTCGACAAATGGCTCTGCTTCGTCACAATACCGTACTGGTCTATCCGTATATCTACTTATACTCCGCTATCAGCCGCTGCATCTCCTCGTAAAACCTTGTTGCTGGTAATCCCTTTGCCTCGGTTTCTTTAATCCACTCGTCATGAATTGGCTTAGCAGCATCCATCCATGCCTTTGTCTCTTCAGGGGGGAGGTCATAATAGGTGTGCCCCATTCCTTTGGTCGCCCCTAGTCCTTCTTGCTGAGCATCGACTTCAAAGCCAATTCGCAGGTTTGTATAAAATTCATCCAGGTCGTCAAATATTTTCTGGATATCAGGGGGAAGCTTGTTCCAGCTATCGGGGTTCATGACCAGTGGATTGTAGCCCATCATCAGGATAGCCCCGATGACAGTGTGATTTGGCGTCAGTTCCACGCAGCCAGAGCCAAACTGCCAGCCGAAAGTGCCAGTATGTCCGTCGATGAGTCCTCTTTCCAGACTCATATAGGTATCCTCGAAGGGTACAAATACCGCCGTGGCACCCATGGCATTCAGCCATTTAGCCGTATTCCCACCGCCTTCAATCTTTAGACCTTTCAGGTCGGCAGCATTCTTTACCAGCTTCTTGGTGGTATGGACGTAGGAGGTCGTCTCTGCCCACATCGTGGGATAGAGCACCTTTAGCCCCTGGTATTCTGCCAGCAGCTCTGGCACCTTGTCTCCGTAGATGATTTCCCTGAAGATAAGCGTTGCCTTTTTCGATTCAGGCCAGCCAAGGAATGGTAGCTCGACGCCCAGACCCAGAGGCATCGTACCTGGTACGGCGTCGGGCCAGAAATCAGAGATGTCAGCCACGCCAGCTTGTACAGACCTGACGACTTCCTTGGCTTCAAACAAAGATGAGGCATAATAAATAGTGAATTTAACCTTGCCGCCACTGGCCTCTTCAAACTTCTTTGCCCATTCCGTGACCGCGGCGCCTGGGGGTGCCATCGGAGGCGTTGTGGTGGCGACCTTAAGTTCGATTACTTCTGGTGCTGGTGTTGGTGTTGGAGTCGGAGCCGGTGCTGGGGCTGGTGCCGGAGATGGTTCAGCGCATGCACCTGCTAAACCCGCTAATACTGCTACGGTCACCAGGCAGACAACAAACCACATTCTTAATCTTCTGGTTTTCACTTGTTACCTCCTAATTATTAGATTTAGAGCGAAACGGGGGGTCTTAATTCTAACAACATTCTCCACCTCCAGTTTCTATTTATTACACATGTAAAAGAACGGACATTACTCCGGGATTTTCTCCTGAATCATTATGGGCTATTCTAGCTCTACCTTTAAAAACTTGTCAAGCGTCGAATTGGCTGACATAAATGTTTCTGAAGATGGAATCATTATTCATAAGCTATGCAGTTGTATTTGGAGGCGGCACGACATCATGCATTGTTGAACCAATGAGAGGAAAACTGGATAAGACGAAGACGAAAAGAACAGGGGAAAAGTGGGCAATACCAAGAAATAGTTTACACCCATCCATTGAGCAGAAATCGGGAAGCCATTTAATGGGATGAGTAAACCTCCCTAAACTTTACTGCTTCGGCAGAATGACCGGTAGCTGCAGGTAAGATACGTGGTCTGGGCCTGTATAGATTGTGTTGGAGGCTCCAATTTGATACTTTTCATCCATCGGGTCGTAGACCGGCATCATTAAGCCCTCACCGGTAGCAGGCTGTACATTAAGCCTAATACGGTGCCCTTTTTTAATAAGTGCTGTGGTCGGCCACAGCTCAACTTCAGCTTCCGCAACTTCCCCGGGGTTCAGAGGTTGATAATCCTCTTTTAAGTGAGTGTGCCAGGGACGGTAAATAGTCGATTTCTCGGGGTCCAGTTTCCGGTGAGAGACCTTGAGCGCCCCTTGCCCTACGGGAAAGAATTTATTCATTGCTGGACTACCGACCGTATAAGGAACATCCATGTTGTTTTCGTCAACAACACGAACCGTAGCGTGTAATTGCATGTCATAGGAATTGGATGATACCCATAAAACGAGCTTGATGTAACCGGCTATTACTATATCCTCGGGCAATGGTTCCGTGATAAAGCAAACTCCATAAGACCATGGCGGGTCGACGCCCCACTTTACCTCAGCCGAATAAGTGCTTTTCATTTCCTTTTCCGGCACTTCAGTTTGCAACTGCATGAAATCATTCCTTTTTCCATCTCCTCCCCACCGGGAAGGCGCCGCGTCCAGATAGTATTTAGTATACCTGGTACGGGCAATGGGCCATTCGTTTTCATCCTGCCAGTAATATCCGCCCCAGCCGGTACGTACCATCATCCGGACCGATGGCTGGTCCATAATCCTATTATCTATGCCCTTGAGCCAGTAATCAAAGAACGCCACATAAGAGTCATAGAATTCTTTTGCGTATGACTGGAAGTGTATGCCCGCCTCGGAGACAATGGTTAACTTTTTGTTTTTAGAGGCGGCATGGATATAGGCTTCGCTACTGCCGCGGGTGTGTATCGTGCCTTCCGTACCCATAGAGCTCCAGAAAGGTACGGTGATTTTGCTCAAGTCGGCGTTGATGCAGATTTTGCCCTCTGGACCGTAAACAGCGGGGTCATCAAAGGGATTCTCCATGGCAATACCGACCCAGTCCACCCCTTTCCATTCACCACAGGAATTCTTGGCAATAAAATTGAATGAATTATAGAGACCTCCCCCCGTGTATACGTAGTCGCGGTACGCATCAGTATCTCCTGATATTGGAACCATCGCCTTCAGGTGCGGTGGCTGCAATTGGGCAACATTATACTGATTCATCGCATAATAGGAAGCGCCCCATAATCCTATATTGCCGTTAGACCATTCCTGTGTTCCCGCCCATTCAATGGCATCGTAATAATCTTTCGCCTCTTGCAGGCTAAACTGCTCAAACATCCCCGGTGTCTTGCCGACCCCGCGCTCATCAACGCGTATTACCACATATCCTCTGGGAACCCAGTCTACTGTGTTAACCAGCTCGAAATTCTCGCTCATATGTTGGACCAGGGGATGTCCACCGGGAGTAGTGGAAAAAGTGGAGGGTTCGGGCGGTTTTCCCTGAAAATAATCGTCTTCTATTTCCTCAAACTTCAACAGGTCCTCGTGGCTGCAGATACGACCGAAAGTGAATGCTTTTCCGTAAGCACCAAGGCTCATAATAACAGGATACTTTCCTCCGTCGATGGGACGGTAAACATCTGCCAAGAGATAGGAGCCATCACGCGTGGGTATTTTTACATCGGTCATCTTTTTTATGCCATGCAGGGTCCGGCGCAGGTGGTTTCTTGCCTGAGCCGGAGTACATAGAGAGGCCTTCAACTCAGCAAACAGGGCGGTCACCGCCGGGTCTTCGGTAAAAGCACGCTCCGGCTGGTCGAAGTTAATCTGGTAACGGTATTTATTGACCAGATTTCTGGTCTCATCGGTAATCGTAATGCCATTTTCAACATTACTGTCGCTATCAAGGCTCTGCAAGAATCTGGCGATATTGGTAACTTTCTGATTTCTTAATTTTTTAGCATGCCCACTTACCTCAATAGCTAAATGGGCGGGAGTTACCCGATTATCACCAGGAGCAGCACCTATCACCAGTCCCCCAACAGAGAAGGTTACCGTTTCTCCGGGACGGTATTCGAACTCACCCTTTTTATTAGTCACTCCAGAGATGGTCTGAGTCTCGTACTCTAACCCTTGTACAGGGTCATCGTAGAAAACTCCCTTTAATATCTGGCCTTCTTCTCCGCTTCTATTCATCATTATCCCCTCTCACGATAAGACCTAAGTCTTTATCCACTTTTATCACTCGTGTTCAGCTGTTCAGCCAGATACTCGTTTAATATAGCTCGAGTTCAGCATCATAGTTTTATGAATTGTCCGGTTTTATGACTTTACCGTATGATTTAAGATCCTTGGCTAATTGTTTTAATTGATCTTGCTTTGAGTAATTTTTACCGTAATGCGTGCTCAGCCAATCAAGATGATGCTTGACAGCTTCGTAGGAGAAACGTGGATATCTGGCATCATCCATATTCCACTCTACCTTCATTTTCCCATCCTCAATCTTGACGACGCCGCGCACATAACATACCGGACAGGCGATATAAGGCAGATCCTTGGGTACCACAATAACATTAGTGTGGCAGACCGGACAGGCCACCCCATAGTCCTCGCCGACATACTTTACTTCATCAATCGGCATACTCATCGCCCGTGCCACGTTTCGTCCTAACTGCTTAGCACGTTCAATTGACTTTTGATATACCTCTACCAGCTCATACTTCTGAGGCCACACCCGAAAAAGTTCGTCGTAACTAAGGTCCTGCACTCTTAATTGATGGATATGCTCTGCTGTCATAGTTTCGTCCTGCATCCATAAGTTCCATTCATGCAATCCACAGTAATTAACTTGAAACTGGTCAACAAGGACACGGGTATGCTGGACGAAAATCTGTACTATAGGAAGGGTAAGGCTGGTCCAGGCATCATAGCCGCCACCGCCAATCCCGATTATCCCGCCAACCCTCGTCTTCTTCAGAATATTCATATCCCTGTCGAACATGTGGTTCATTCTTTCATGGATACAGACAAAGAAACCGTTAGGCCTGATATGATAACACGGAACACTTACAATCAAGCCGCAGTCTTCCATGCAAGTCTTTTCCAGAATCCAGTCCACGTCATCTTTGAGTATACATTTTTTTGTCTTCCCGCAGGCATGGCAGCCGGTACATGGTAATACTTTCAGGGACATGGCCCTGATTATTTCGGTTTCTACCCCCAGTTCCGCGGCGCCCATGGCAGCTGCCTTCAGCAAAGTCTCGCTGTTGCCGTTTTTTCGGCCACACGATAGGCCGATTATCTTTTTCATTACAGTTCCCACCTAATAATGTCTCTAAAGATTATCTGAATAGTATAACTATCTTTCAGAATTTGTCAAGATATCTTTTGCTTCGGTTCACCTCCTGCTATGGTTGAGATTATCTTGGAACTATTAAATGTGGAGGTACAACTTAGGTGGGCAATTGTCGAGATTATTTACATCAGATTTATTAGATAATTCAGACCTTGCCAAAGATGAGTGAAAAAGGTGCAATCTTTATTGAGATATTAATAGGAATCGTTATCCTTGGTTTAGTTGGCGTTGCCATCCTTAGTGGATTTACTACCTCTTTCAAAGCGATTACTATTATCGATGAAAATACTCTTGCAAAGAACTTGGCCCGAAATCAGATGGAATATATAGATAAGCATACATATCAGTATGAAGCAACGACCTATCTATTAAATCCAGGACTTGAGATTCCCGATGGCTGGGAAGTACTACCATCGATTGTTGAGCCTCTATATGGTGTTGATGACGGTATCCAGAAGGTTACAGTCACGGTATGGAATCACGGTAAGGAGGTCTATACCTTAGCGGTATATAAGTTAGATCTATGAAAGCGAATGAAAGAGGTTACACTCTCATGGAGGTCATAGTCAGTACTGCCATTTTAGCAATAATTGTTCTTGGTGCCTCTCTAACAATTATTCAGGTAGGAAAGTTAAGTCCGAGTATGGATGCTTCCCTTACGATAAAAAACGAGATGCAGAACGCTGATTACTGGATAACTCGTGATGCTCAGATGGCACGCAGTATAACCACGCAAGATCTACCATATAATGATTTCTTGATTCTAACATGGGTTGAATTTACCGAAGCAGGGAACCTCATTGATCATACGGTCACTTACTTCTTCGATGAATCAGATGGAGAAACTGTAATACTAAAGCGAAATCATTCAAGCAGCACAGGAGAAAATCAAGTTACTTTAATCGCACGGTATATTCGCTATGATCCTAGTGATCCGGATAATACAAGCTCGGTTAGTTACGAAAATGGAAGATTAACCGTGAAGCTTATAGCCTTCTATGGAGACCACAGTGAGACCAATGTAATTAACGTAACCCCGTGTAAGATTACAATTGGTTAGGTGCCTTAAATGTTTAGATTTATAAACAGAATTATAATTAAGGAAAGTGGGCGCTACTGTACGATAGGTAGAACCTTTGAATTAGCTTTTAGTCTAATTTAGCAGTCCAGATTATATATAACCCTGTTGGTGATTAGTCTTTCTATACCCGGGGTTCACACTTCGCCGAATTCGGTTCTGGCAATGATGTCATTCTGGAGTTCAACGGGCAAATCTATAAAGTAGGCGCTATAGGTTGCAACTCTCACCAGTAGGTCCCGATAATTTTCAGGATGTTTCTGTGCATTCATCAAAGTACTGCTATCGACGATATTAAACTGGACCAGGTCTCCTCCCGTTTCACAGAATTTTCTTATCAAGAGTGCGAACTTCTTCATCTTGGACTCGTTCGCTAAACCTTCCGGGTTGAAGCGCATATTGAGTACATTACCCCCGCTAGTCTTAATAAGATCAAGTTTGGCGACGGATCTCATCGTTGCCGTTGGTCCGCTTATATTTCTTCCCCGGTAAGGAGAAATACCGCCATCCGAAAGCGGTAGCCCGGCCAGCCGTCCATCCGGCAATGCTCCGACTGCTTTCCCGAGCGGTATATTGGCAACAACTGTTCCACCGGCAGCCGTATACCTAATACCGCCGAAGCCTTCGTACTTGGCAAATTCGTCGCTAATGTTAACGAGTACGTCATTCACGATAGAATCAACGGAATCCACGTCGTTGCCGAACTTCGGAGCCATATTGATGAGGTGGAGGATTTTATCTTCACCCTCGAAATTTTTATCCAGAGCATCGATCAACTGTTTCATGGTTATCTTTCGGTCATCAAAGACAAGTTTCTTTAGTGTCGCCAGCGAGTCTCCGACGTTGGGGATGCCGGTAATCCACATACCTAGCGTGGAATACGGATTTGTCCCGCCCTCTGTAATGTCGAGGCCTTTTTCGATGCATCTGTTGTAGAGTGTCGATTGTAATGGGGTAGGCAAGTACTGTGCGAAAAGTTGCCGGTTCAGGTTATTGGCCATGACAACGTTGCGGGCTAAATATTCCACCTGCCTAGTATAGGCGTTCCATATCTCTTCATGCGAGGTGAACTTCCTGGGATCTCCTGTATTCGGACCCAGTTGCTCGCCTGTAAGACGGGAAACACCGTTGTTAAGAGCCAGTTCCAGCATTAATGGCAGGTTGATGAAATCACCGCCGGGATCAAAAGATATTCCGGGAACCGTGCGGATAAAGCAGCCGGTGATGGCATAATCACGAGCGTATTCGATCGGTTTGCCATCTTTAAGCAGCTGCTTGACAATGGTCTCATCGCTGACGAATTTGATCTTCCCTTTCATTTTCCGGGCGATATCACAGGCTCTCATCAGGAACGCATCAGGCGTACTGCTGTGGACCCTGACCGTAAGATCTTCCTGGAGGTGAACATCCTCTTCAGCATCGAGAAAAACATAAGACAGATCATTTACTCCATTATGCCCTTTAGCATCGATACCGCTTAACGTAATCCCCGAAAGTGTGAGTTGTCCATTACCCTGGGTTGTAGCTTTGTCACTAAAAGGCATAACCATTTCGTTTATTTTGACATAAAACATCGCTACCAGTTCGCGGGCTTCTTCCCTGGTCATAATGCCGTTTTCCAGATCATTCTTATAAAAAGGGTACATATACTGATCCAGTCTTCCGAAGCCGAGTCCCGGTCCCCACCCCTCCAACATCGCTGCAATGTATGTAAACCACATCGCTTGCATGGCTTCATGAAATGTACGCGCTGGATTAGCAGGCACCCACTTACATGTATTAGCGATCTTTTTCAGTTCCTGCTTCCTTTGACAGTCAGCTTCCTCAGCCGCCATTTTTATTGCATGGTCGGCATACCTGTGGGCGAAGTTTATGACTGCATTGACCACTATCCGTGCAGCGTCAAGGAATAACGAGCTACTAAAATCTTCAATCCTGGTCAGATCCAGGTTAGATTTTACATTGTCGATTTTTTCGATAATTTTATTCAACCCATCACGGATGACTATATCAAATCCGGGGCAACAATGAGCCAGATGAATACCCATATGTGGATTGGCTCCGCCGGGCGCCCAACTCTTATCTTTCAATCTCTTGAACTCATCCGGGACGGCACAAATCCACTTATCATAAAGAGATTTGCCTTTCCAGTAAGCAAGAACTTCACGCGCCCTGGCTTTATCTTCTTCAGACATGGGTTGGAAGTTGTCTTGCTTTCTTGAGGATAATGTTTCCATTTCCTCAAGGTACCATTTCCATGTCACTTCTGGTAGCATTGGGCCGGCAACGCGTTTGCTCGTGGCATTCCCGACCAGTAACTCGCCGTCCCAGATACGGATGGTCATTTCACTTAAAAGCTTTTTTAATGCTTTAGCCCGCCTGATAATTTCCGGTTGGCCTTCGGTCTCTTTATAAGATTCGGTGAAGAGCACTGCCCTTTCGATACATAATTCGGGTATTCGGCGGGCTTCTCTTCTAAGGCGATCGACTCGTTTTTCATTGGTTACCATTTTTTTCACCGATCGTATAATTCCTGAACGAATCACAGCCGGTTGTTATAGCCGACGAGCAATGAATATTTTCCGATAGGTTAAACTTCCTGGAACTCCGTTCTGGCGATGATATCCTCCTGCATTCTCGGGCTTAACTCGACGAAATAAGCGCTGTATGTCGCGACTCTGACTAACAGATCTTTATAGTTATCAGGGTGTTTTTGTGCATCTCTTAGGATTTCGCTGCTGACGATATTGAACTGTACATGATACCCGCCACTTTCACAGTATGTCCGGAGCATGGACATGAATTTTACTCTCTTTTCTTTATCGGCAAAGACATCCGGATTGAATTTCATATTGAGGACGGAACCGCCGCGTATCTTCAAATGGTCAAGTTTGGCGACAGACCGTAGTGTAGCCGTGGGGCCGCTGGTGTTCCTTCCCTGGTGTGGTGATATACCGCCTTCAGCAAGTGGTTCTCCCGCTTTTCTACCTTCTGGAGTAGCTCCGACCTGGGTGCCCATTAGTAGATGCCCTGTACCCGTAGCAATAGCGACAGCCGGTTTCGAGCCAAAAAGTCCTGTATATTTACCTAGCTCTCCTTCAAATAACAAGATGATATCGTTAACAATCAGATCAACATAATCAATATCATTGCCGTATCTGGGAGACTTGGATAACCCATGTAACAACTTGCCTTCACCTTTAAAATTTTTATCCAGTGCATTAATCAACCCGGCCATATCGGTCAATTTATCTTTAAAAATAATCTTTTTAACCGCCGCAAAAGAATCACCAACATTCGGTACTCCGGAGAACCCGAAGCATTCCCGTATATTGGGGGCAGTCCCGCCGACCATGATATCTTTACCGTTCTCAATACACGGTTTAAAGAATGCGGACATAAACGGGCATGGCGCAAATTCTGCATATAATTGTGTATCAATATTTCTGGCAGTTACCATTTTGGGAATAAAAAATTCCACCTGATTTTTAAAAGCATCCCATATCTCTTGATAAGATTTGAACTTCCTCGGATCTCCCGTCCTTGGGCCAACCTGCTTCCCCGTTAGACGGGACACGCCGTTATTCAACGCCAATTCAAGAATCATCGGAACATTAACCATACCTCCAGTCACGTCAAGTGAGTAAGAAGGGACCGCCGGAGTAAAGCAGCCTACCAATACATAATCCCGTGCATGTTCTAAGGGTCTACCTTCGTTGAGAAGTAAGCTGATAATCGTATTATCGCTGACGAACTTAAGCTTACCATGCAATTTCTTGGACACCTCAAGTGCTTTCATCAAGAAAGCATCGGAATTGTGGCTACTGACCCTGATGGTTATCTCTTCTGCATTTAAGGCTACTGCCTCTTCGGCTTCAAGTAATAAATTGGATAGTTCGTTAACGGCATCTTTACCGCCTGGCGTTACACCGCCCAATGTCATACTCACCATCGTCGGAAATCCAGCGAGTGTTTCGATATTCACCGTACTGGCAACAAATGCCAAGTCATTTACTTTAATCAGAAACAAACCGATTAACTCACGGGCATCTTCCTCAGTAATAATCCCATCTGAAATATCTTTTTGGTAGAAAGGATACAAATACTGGTCAAGCCGGCCGAATCCAAGACCCGGCCCCCACCCTTCATTCCTCAAGATGATATGGATAAACCATATTGATTGCAGGGCTTCATAAAAACTACCGGTGGGGTTTAGTGGAACTCTGTGGCAAATATCAGCTATCTTTTCCAGCTCGGCTTTTCTTTCTTTATTTAACTCTTCCGATGCCATGTTCTGGGCAAGGATAGCATAACGTTCTGCGAAATCAGCGGCGGCATCGAGGGTAATTTCTACCGCCTGAAAGAATTGATATTTCTTAAAATCTTCAAGTTTAGTAATATCTAGAGTATCGAATTTTTCCTGCACTTCCTTTTTAATGCCTATCAGACCTTTATTTAGTACCCTTGAATAATCAATTGTCTCGTGACCGTAATGTACACCACTCATTGAGGACGTACCGATGAAAAATACACCACCGTGTAATGCCAGAATATCCTTCGGCAAGGCAGCGTTAAACCTATCCCAGGTGCATTTCCCTTTCCAATAGGGGAGCGTTTCCTCTACCATTTTCTTTTCTTGGCTGGAGATGGCACCGCATTTATCCCAATCACGTGAAGAGAACAATTCTATTTCCTTAAGAATATATTCCCACTGGATTTCTGGGAACAAAATACAACCGCGTTCTTTGCTTGTGGTCCTGCCGATAATCAGTTCATCCTCATCAATATGGATAGGTAAATTCTGCAGGACTTTATACAGGGCTTTAGCCCTTCGGATTATTTCAGGTTCGCCTTCGGTTTCTTGGTAAGATTTTGTCCACCAATAGGCTCTTTGAATGCAGATATCGGGCATACGTAGCATTTTTGCCCTTAACTTAGATACCTTGCTTTCTTTAACTCGCGTGTTTACCATTTTTAATCCTCCAAAGGATATGGTATCTTGAACAAGCCATAAAGTTAAATTCAAGTATAGCTATTCATAAAGTTATGATTCTTGTATTTCTTTCTAATAGTCTTTATACTGGGCAACCAGCTTATCCCAGTTTTTTGGTAAATTTATTTTCTTTGTAATCGGGCCACCATGATCACCACCTCCACCGTAGAATGCTATTGCCAGATTATTCTTACCAGCTACAACAATCGGCAAATGCATGTCAGACCAGAATTTACGTACCGATCTCGTTGAATCTAAAGGCAAAGGTACGTTTTTTGGCCGGTGCTGGTTGCCTATAAGCCAGCGTATATTAACACTAGTTGCCGGCCTACGTGCGTATTCGACGATGTATGACAAGACATCTTTTCTGGAAAAGCCATGCTTATGAAATAATTGAGCTAGTTCAGTAGTCACAATCATGGTGCAACCAGCATCAAACCCGAAGGCAGGGATCTGGTCACAAATATTTTTCATGATGGCACCAATATCTTCAGGAACTATGTCGAGTGAACGGGTATTAGGCCAGCAGACGGTTATCGCACTGTCTCTCTTGTCGAACCCGTAATGTACATGGAGTGGCTCCCATGGTGACGCCTCTTCATTTTCAGCAAAACATATGCCAAAACGCCCCTCGTGCCCGAAGATAGCCATATCTTCACGCCCGCTTTTAATTCCGGCAATGTTCATAATGATGAGCCCCATCGCATGAGCAATGGCGGCATTAGCTTTACGGTAAGGACTGAGAGGTCCGGTAGTATCGTTGATATTGAGGTCCTTCCGTACACGTCCGTTAATAATCATCAGCGGTGCCCACGATGCTACGCTGCAGGTATATGCTTCAAGCCACATATGTGGATCTGTCATAGCTTCTACGCCGGCAATCAGTACGGGCATGTAAGTAGGCAGGCACCCAGCCATGACCGCATTAACAGCTATCTTCTCAACAGTCGCTTTGCCCATCATCGGTGGAATTTTTGCCACCACATGGTCAGGTGGTAAATCAGTACCTTTCAGCATCTCCTTAACGGCTTCTTCCGTAGGATGAAGTATCGGCATGCCGTAAGCCCAGCCGTTCTGGTAGAAATATTTGTTTATCTCCTCGATGGTACCTTTAGTAGCTATCCTAGGTGTGTTTTCAGAAGGTGCCGGGGCAGTTTTTTCCTTGGTGGTAAGCGGTCTGGTGAGTGCATCAATAATGTCATCGATCACTTCGCTGACACGTTGAGGGATAATCGTTTTAATAAATTCACTGAGGTCCGGCTCCATGTAGATGTCCACAAGATTCAACCTCACATACCGTAAGGCCGGAACACCACGGAGTTCCGCCGCCCGCTCAGCGAGATTAACGAACTCATTAGCTACTGTCATGACCACTGGCTTGCCCATGTGCTCCACGAAGGTAGTGTTGTAAGTTAAATAGAGCGTGCAGGAACCGGCATCGGCATTACCGACGATAACCGTATCACATTGTTTGAGCCACTTCTCGAACTTAGGCCTGATTTTTTTGTCTTTAGCGAGTTCCGCCACCTGCGTATAAGCATTGAGGTCTTCTGTGTACTGGAAACGGGTGAATTTGGCTCCGGGATACTTCTTTTTAATCTGCCTGGCGATTTCATCGAGGATTATTACCCAATGCTCTTTGAACCCTGCGTACAAACCGATAGTCGCTTTGTTCAAATCTTTAACCCTGGGTTGTAATGCTGTAGTCTTGATTGGATCGACTTCTCCGCGTGGACTCAATACTGTGTATTCCATTTTATCCACCCTCCGTTCCTTCCCATTAGGGATTGTTTTCGGAAAAGCAGTATTTCATTAGTTACTATTTCCCGCCGATTTGAATCGCTGGGACAATATATCGTCTCTTAAGGAATGATTTTCCGGTTTTTCTCGTTTATCCATTGGAGATATTCGGTGAATGTCTTGGTAATCTGTGTCTTTTTACCACCGAGCTCAACCGTAGTAATTTCATCAAGCGTTATATAGTCTTTGTATTTAAGATCCTCGCTGAACCCCCTGTGGAAATATTTGGGAGTATTAGCTATGGCGATAAACCCGAACGGTCTGTCCACCTTACGTATATAGAGAGGACAATGGTAGAGACCGCGCGGTATAAAAACAAGCGTGGTCTTCGTGAAGATATGTTTTTCCTCCTCCATCCATAATTCTACCTCGCCTCCCAGGTTCTCTGTGTCGTCTGGATCAAAACTCATGAACAACAGATACTCATCAAAATCGTGGACGTGAGGTTTGGTCCCGGTTTCCGGACCGCCTTCATTTGTCCGCATTACTATGTTTGGTTCGATCCAGAAAGCTCCCGGCAGCGTCCCGTCTAACTCACCATTCACGCTGATGGGAAGGTTCCTCCACGGAAAGTCACTGACCTTGTTCCGCGTCTGTGGATGTAGCGGGTTAGGTGGCGTTTCGGTGATGAAGTACTTGTCGAATTTTCCGGTTTTCACTTGTGCTCCTTTCAATTTTATTGTATAAAATTCTTTATAACGATATTCGGATACGCTATATTATCCGCCCAATTGTACGTTGAGCCCATATCTCTCGAACACTCGTTTTGTATCGTCCGTTAGTTCTTGAGCGTTAAGCAAGGTTTTCAACATATACTCTCTCCCTATTTGTTCGTACTTTATCGTTCCGTAGGTATGGTATGGTAAAAGGTCGACCTTTTCAATAGATTTCAATCGAGACAAAAATTCGGCAATTGTCTCCGTATTTTTTTTATTCACGGTCAACCCCGGTATGACCGGCACCCTGATAATGATGGATTTCCCCATGTCATCAAGCTTTTTAAGATTGGAGAGAATAATCTCATTGGCAACACCGGTGTTTTTCATATGTGAATCCAGGTCTAATCCCTTCAAATCATAAAGCAGCAGGTCTGCTTCGGTTAGAATTTTAAACTGTTCTTCCGTAGTGGTGTAGCCGCATGTATCAATTGCGACACGGATATAATTATTCTGGCACTTTTTCAGGAGTGCATAGGTAAAACGAGACTGGAAGGTTGGCTCGCCTCCGCCTATAGTGGCGCCACCGCCGGATGAACGGTAATATTGTTCGTCCTTCTTGATAATCTCGAATAGCTCATCCACTGTGTAGTACGTGCCGAAGTATTCCAGGGCACCCGTGTAGCAGACATCGATACACTTTCCGCAATTGTCACATAGCTTTCGGTCAATCTGGGCTTTTTCCAGCAGGGGATTGATCTGAATAGCACCCTTGGAGCAGACATCAATGCATTTACTGCAGCCATTACAATTTGAGGCGGTATATTTCAATTCAGGATGTCCCGTTTGCCCCTCGGGATTGCAGCACCAGAGGCATCGTAATGGACACCCTTTTAAGAATATTGTGGTTCTAATACCATAGCCGTCAACAAAAGAGCCATGTATGATATGAAATACAAGTCCTTTTTCTTTACCCGTATAATTCGTACCTGTGTCTTTGCTCACTATTGACTCTCTTTCAGAATAAATAGTACATGATTGAGGTGTCTCTCTTATATTTTTCATTTTACCGCTAAAACGGGATATGACCTGCCCCCAATAGTGATGATACTACTTATTAAGTCATAACCGCACTCAAAATAGCCTCAGGAGTTGGAGGTCGGCATTTGAGAGCACTGTTTGGTCGTACTTGATTATATTCCCTTCGTCACTGCTCTATCAAGACCTGGAAGATGTATATATGAAAATATAGGAAATCTCAATGGTTACTCAAGGTAATGAAAAAGTATTTTGTTAAATTCGAAGAAATGCAAGAAGGCTGCATACCTTTGAAACACGTACGCAGCCTTCTGATTCTATTTTCCCTAGAATGTCGGTTTCAGGCCTTTCCTATCCTGAACATTTTAGTACCACATGAGGGACATGTACCCTGAGTTGCTGGTTTACTATTTTTCATGGTTATAGCCTTAGGGTCTTTCATCTCTTTCTTAGATCGGCATTTGACACAGTATGCTTGTACCATATAGAACCTCCTTAATAATCATTGTAGTACGAACAATATAACAGCTGCGTCTTTAATGTCAACATAAGCTAGGAATGGATACCTTTTCGGCTTTTTAAAAAAGTCCTGTATAGTAAACTTGAAAAAGCGACACCTTGACTAAAAATCTGGGTGTCGTCTTTACTTATTTAGAACCTTGCTTTGAATCTAGTAATATCGTTGTTTTTAGGCTAGTCTGGTGTCGCTTTTACCAAAAAGGAGAAACCGCCCGAATTGAGCGGTTTCAGATTCAAAACTTAACTCTGGTAGGCCAGATGCCTCTATTGCTAACCCCGAAATTGAGAGCTTTTTTAAGCTATCGTTAATATATGCTTTCCTTTACGGGAGGCAGGATCATGGTAATCGCTAAGCACTTTCTTATTTATCTAGTTTCCATTTTTAAGCAATATGAAACTAGATTAGAGCTTTTCTATCAAGAGCCTATTTTTGTTCCTCCTTAGATAATGTCTTTTGCCGCTTACAAGGTTATCCTGTTTAATTATTTCTTCAAATCACCCACTTTTAACTCTTAGGCTAATTGAAGCATCTAAAACATTTATGCATAACGATTTTTTCGAGAAATATAATAATGGAGGAAAATGAAATGGTGACATGTGAGTTATGCGGTCGACAATTCCCCATTTATTCTTTGTGTCTGTCTTATTGCCATCTCAATCTCCTTCCTAATAATTGTTAAGAACTATACAATTTACTCGCGATATTAATTAGTATATTATTAGTTAGCTTTGAAAGTCTTACAGTTACCAGGCCAGTTGTCCCATAAAGTTAAGCATTATTTAGTTGTTTTTCATTGTCATTATTTAGTAGCAAAGTAAATTTCCTAGGCTACTTTCATTGCGGCCATAAAGCCCTCGCTCACAGCTTCATAAACTTTGGCTCCACGGACGCAGTCTCCCACTTCAAATACAGTTGTGCCTCCAGCAGCGGCTCGCAGTTGCTCTGTCTCCGTTCTCCTAGCGTTCATTCCCAGCGAATAGACAACACTATCGCCCTCGATTAATTCTACCTTCCCTGAGGCGTCTTCAGCCTTCACACCATGAGGTGTAATCTCAACACATTTCATCCCGGTTCTGGCCACAATATTTCTTTTGTTTACCTGGTCTAATATTGCGTCGTGAGAATATCCGTCTATTTCATACGCTAAAATGTCAAGCATTTCAACAATGGTAACTTCATGCCCCTTGTCCACTAGATGAAAAGCAGTCTCACAGCCGGCCAGTCCGCCACCCACCATAACTACTTTTTTACCGATTTTGCAGTCTTCCTTATAGACATCGAGAGCGTGGATAGCCATATCTAGACCAGGAATAGAAGGTGTACAGGGAGAAGCCCCTATTGCTAGAATCAAAGCATCCGGTTTGTACTCGGCCAGGAACTCAGCAGTAGCTTTAGTGTTAACTAACATATTAATATTTCGCCTCCCCACCTCACGGATTAGAAGGTCTTTGAAAGCTTTTAGGTCAATCTTGAGCGCATCATTATCGGTGAAACGAAGCACACCGCCTAAAGAACCTTCTTTTTCGACTAGTGTTACCTTATGGTCGCGGTCGGCAGCGGTGATGGCCGCCTGCATACCACCAGGCCCACCGCCTATCACCAGTACGTTCCGGGAGCCTTTTGGTGCCGGCATATTGTCTATTATTACTTCTTTATTAGCTCTGGGATTTATTGAGCAATTCTCTACTCCATCCAACATACCGCTTAGAGTAATAGGTCCTGGCCTTCCCATTGGACTTGGCTCAGTACCAGGTATACGTGTTCTAGTTCCGTAACAGTGATAGCAACGTATACACCGCCTGATTTCGTCTTCCCGTCCCTCTCTGGCTTTATTGGCAAATTCGGGGTCGGCGATTAGCTGCCGACCGAGAGAAACAAAGTCTACCTTGCCCTCGGCGATAATACGTTCGGCATACTCAGGACTGTTGATACCACCAACTACCGTCACCGGAATATTGGTCTTCTTCTTGATATTGGCGGCACGCTCGACATTGATTCCGTGCGGGTCATAGTGGGAAGAAAAGGTATGAGTTCGGTAGGAGTCCTGATGAAAGCCGGAGGAAATGTGAATGATATCGGCCAGTCCATCCAGGGTACTGCAGAACTCGGCGACATCTTCATTGGTGGTACCACCCTCAACCATGTCTGCCCCGTTGACACGCATCTGGATGATAAAGTCGGGGCCTACCTTGTCCCGGATAGTTTTCAAGATTGCTCGCGGGAAACGGCCCCGGTTCTCTATGCTGCCGCCGTATTCATCCGTCCGCCTATTGATAGATGGATTCAAGAACTGGGTGAACAGATACCCGTGTGCCCCGTGGATAAGGACACCGTCATAACCAGCCGCCTTCATAAAATTAGCACAGGTGGCGAAATCACGGCACACCTTGGCCATTTTCTCCTCATCAAAGGCATCGATGATAGTCCCATTCTCGGTAACAGATGCCACTGGTCCCCATATGTGCTTATCACTCTTACCTGCCATGGGGCCGGCCATTATTCCGCCGTGGAATATCTCAACATTGGCAATGGCATCATATTTCTTGATAATATCGGCATACTTTTTATAGGCTTCGAATCCGGGGCCCCCGGTTTTACTGAAATCAACATCTACGTTAGGTATCATCGCGGTTGCGGCGTCATCGAAGTTTATCGGTACTTCTCCTACCACAACCTCGGCGACGCCACCCTTGGCCCTGTCTTCCGTAATCTTGTACACCCTTTCCGCGGCTTCTTTTTCCATACAATAGAACCCAAAGAGCATGGGAGCACAGAGAATCCGGTTCTTGTAAGTTTTCCCAGCGATTTTAGTTGGGGAAAATAAGTGTGGAAATTTGTCCATAACTAAACCTTCCTTTCCCTCGACAAAAGAATGTACTGCCTTTTATTAGATTGGTAAGCAATCGCTTATTCTGACAAGGATTATAGTAGAAACTGTCTTCTGCAACAATAGATTTGTCAGAAAAACGTGGCTCCATTGCATATTTAGTATTGTCGTATCATACAAAGTAGGTCATATTTTTATATTAAATCCAATGTCTTAACCATTGATAGGGTTTTTAGGAAAACAGTATATTAACTTTAGTCTTTCTCCTTCCTTATGATACCTCCCCACCCCATTTTTTATTGAAGTTGTATTGCTTTATATGTATTAGTCGTTTTAACGTGGGTATCGGGTTGGTTAGTTCACACTTTTGTGTCCTTAGTAAGGATATTGATTAAGCCATTATGAAAAGAGTATACTGAGGTGCGCCCGTGTAGCTCATTAGGTTAGTCACTTTACTACATATAAATACATTAAATATTTCAAATAACCAGAAAGAAAGGTGGTATCCGTTGAGCAGAGTAACCAAAATTACCAAGATTGAAATCGATGGAGATGCCTGCAGTGGCTGTAAGCTATGTATCGAGGCCTGCTTCATGGACGTGATTCGCTGGGATGACGAAGAGGAAAAGCCAGTGGTAGCTTATCCCGAGGACTGCAGGTTATGTCTGTTCTGTGAAGATGCCTGCCCGGTGCAGTGCATCGAAGTAATACCACCCTGGTAATAAATGGCAATCCGCCTGTTATTACTACCTGAGACAATTAATAATAAGGAGGGGAAAATGGCTAATCTTGAGGACTTGGGGGAGGTTATCTCCACAGATATGCTTATTGTTGGGGGTAGTATTGGTGGCTTATGTGCGGCAATAAGTGCTAAAGAAGAATCCCCGGATATCAGTGTTCTGGTGGTGGATAAACAGACCGTCGGCTGGTCGGGAGCGGCGCCGAGGGGAGGTATGGTTATTTGGGTATTGAAACCAGAGGATAGTATAGACAAACTGATGCAATTTCACGTGGGTAGCCTCGGTCATTACCTCAACGACCAGGAACTGCTATATGAATATGCTATTGGCGGCCAACAGAGGATTGAGAAAATCGCCGAGTGGGGAGTAGCGATGCCCCGGGATAATAGCGGCAATATCGAGCTGACCAAGATATACCAGCCGCCGTACTTTAACCCGGAATACTGGTCATACATCTGTGTTGATACCGATATGCTGATACCATTGCGGACCACGGCCAAGAAAAAGGGAGTCAAGATACTGAACAAAGTCCAGGTGGTCGACCTGTTGAAACAGGGTGACCGGGTTGTTGGGGCCGTCGGCTTCAATATCATCGACGGACAGTTCCATATCTTTAAGGCCAAATCAACCATACTGGCTAACGGTCTATGCAGTAACCGTGAAGAACTGTGGGGTGCCAGTTGTGGAGAAGGTATTGCAGCCGCCTATCGCGCCGGTGCCGAGATGCGAAACGCTGAGTTTGGCAGCATGGTCGGCTTTAGACCGGCCGAAGGATACACGAGTAGCGGTACCTACTATACCATTTCTTTTATTTATAATCCGATGAGTTACGAGCGCCTGACTAATGCGGCTGGGGAGAGACTGTCCGAGCGGTACAACAAGACCATGCCGGACCCGGACTTTCTCCTGGACATAGAAAAGGAAATCGATGAAGGGCGGGGACCAATTTATATCGATGTCGATGATTCGATGAGAAAGACGCAGAAACAGATACTGGAGACGAAAGACCACTGGCCTCGAAAGAAATTCACTTCCATTGAGAACCGCCACGTAGACAAAGTAAAGAAATACGGCCGTAACCCGATACCGAAAGCCGAGGGGGCATTCACAGCCGGGGCTGGCCACTGCTCAGCGATAAAAGTAGACCACGATATAAAGAGTACTCTTGACGGACTCTGGGCTGTCGGTGATACCAGCATCGGCGGTTCGGCCTGGGCGGGAGCCATAATGGCACCTCCGGGTGGGATGTGCGGCTCCGGTCTGGGCAATGCCATTTTTTCCGCGCTCAGGGGGGCTCCCCACGCTGCCCGCTACGTTGCCCAAGCACCAACACCCGAGGTCGACTACACCGAGGTAGGCCGGCTCAAAGAGAATATTTTCGCTCCGATGCAGCGCAATAAGGGTATTTCGGCCAGCGAAGCTATTGCAGCCCTCAACGATGCCATAAGCCCGGTGAAATACCATCTGCACCGTAACAAGGCTAATCTTGAGACACTACTGTCCCGGGTCGAAGAGGTGAAGCAGAAATTAGCGGAGCTATGTGCCGATGATTATCACAATCTGTGCAAATGCCACGAGGCAATGAGCATGACAGTGGGGCCGGAGCTAACCTTCACCGCCGCTCTAACCAGAACGGAAAGCCGAGGGAGTCATGTCAGGGAAGACTACCCGCAGCGTGATGACAAGAACTGGTTGAAGTGGATAGTAATCAAGCAAGAAAACGGTAAGATGGCAGTTACCACCGAGCCAGTACCTATCGAAAAATACAAGATAAAACCGTAACGAACACAACGCGCAGTCACTGGCTTCAAATACCGGGATTCCTCCAGCCGCAGATTTGTCTTATGCTGAAATCAAACAAAAAAGTTTTCAATTTGACTGCGCGATGGGGGTGATAATAAAGCTATTTCTCCAGATTTCACCTTATGACTGATTGTTAG
>Ga0209427_10001527_pt1 | contig 26733 bp, 25 predicted proteins | sample DeeMarSWOR136_30_FD_187465 | JGI IMG/M metagenome (GOLD analysis project Ga0209427, IMG submission 187465) | Marine sediment microbial communities from White Oak River estuary, North Carolina - WOR-1-36_30 (SPAdes) (version 2) | ecosystem: Environmental > Aquatic > Marine > Intertidal zone >...
ACTACCGATTCGACAGACACAATTGCATGTAGAGTAAGAACAGTACTGGGTCCGCAATATACCCTCCCATCAGGCAATGAACATACTAGAAACAAGTAGTCCTTCTCCAGGCCGTTTTCATTCAGGAGCGTCAAGATTCAAGCTGCGTTCGCACAGAGAGTCATCAATCCACCTCTTGCATTGGGCACAATGCCATTCTCGGACTCCCTGGGAAGCTATTCGTTTGACCCGGAAGCCTCTATCTTTGGCACAGTAGTAAATGAAACGTGCTTTGCTATCTCATCAAGTAGCGCATGCATCAAATCACAGAGACTCTCGGGTGTGCCCAAGTTCCATCGAGCTCTCAGCGTTCCCATATCATAACGAGTTCGAATGAATGAGTTCATGTCAACTTCATCCACAATGAGAAGAGCCTCTTTTCCAGCAACATCAATTATCTCCTCTTTCTTGGTTGCAAGTCCCTCCGAAAGATAATAGGTATACTCCGGCCCTATGTCTTCCATTCTCTCAATAGTAATCTCCACTGCAAAGGATGGTTCCGTTGCAGTTGCAGCGATCACACGGATGTCGTCAATGACTTTCAGAGTCTGGCCTTTTCCTATCTTATACCTGACAGTAATCTCTGAAACAAGATCGCACCGTGTAATACTCTGAAGCACATCATATTTTGTTAGATACTTGGTAATGCGATGATGTAGGGGGTCCTTGACCAAATCGCTTCCCATTGGTGCCCCTCTAAAGGCAGTGACATACCCTGCTATGTAGAAAACTGCCACAAGCGCGATTTCCGTCATCGACCCAATTACAGGTCCTACGACATCCATTGAGAAAAGAACCATGAATCCCAAGAATACTGTGAGCATTAGAGTAATAGCCCAACCGCATCCATATACTGGATGACCTCCCAATTCACCAGTTCTGAATTCTCCTTCATAATACACTTCTCCAAAATCATCCAAATTCCTGACATCATCACTGAATTCAAGTCGGTCTGGATTCACTTTGGTGGCTCTTTTTCTTAGCACTCCAAATAGACTCCCTAGAAGACAAGCTCCTACTGGTGCAAAACCAATAAGGAATACAACATCAACTCGATTGTTATACGGAGGAGCTCCCAGAGGATCCCCAAAGAATCTCGCAACCAATAATCCAACAACTACAATGAAACCCATAATCGCAGGAAGTATCCATTTTGCCTGACCGCTTCTGTCAATCTCCTCGTACATACCACGCGCACGCTCACGCCTCCCGAGTTGTGAACGAAATTAAGGCTTGCGAGGAAATCAGGTTAGCCCAAGACAGTAAAACCAGCCCCCTCTCCATCAGAGTCATCAATTCTCCTCTTCCATTGGGCACAGTGTCATTCTCGGGACTCCTCATAATTGTCCTCGAACCTCAGAATGTGGACCCCTGACTCTTTGAACACTGCAATGGCAATGACTCTTGGTCAGATGTTTTTGAATCGTGGTACAGCTTGTTTGCTCTGTCGTTACATATCACCAGGATAGAGGAGTGTCTGAGTTGAGCAACCAGCTCCCTCTGATCTCTTTGATGTCTGATGCAATAGCCAATTAGCAAGAATAGGTCCAATAGATAACATCATAAGCAAACTCCCGCGGCAAAAGGGTACAGGAGTACCACGAAAAAGCTGCTTTTCAGAATGGTTTCTTTGAGGGTTCAATCCAACATCGCACTCCACGGAAGATCACGCTAGTTTTGTAGGACCTGTTATTCTCAAGAGAGAGTATATACAATGAGTTACGACGATAGAGAGCCTATTGAGGCTACAGTGGCTGAGTTGAAGCCACGAATGAAGAACGTCACCATTTCCTTCAAGGTCATGGAGACTGGTGAAGAGCGCGAGGTAACTTCCCGTGACAATGGAGATAGCCATCGCGTGCTGGATGCAGTAGTTGGCGATTCAACTGGGGTCGTGTCAGTACCCCTTTGGGATTCAAAGATCGACGAAGTGGAGATTGGAAACACCTACACGCTAAAGAACGGCTACACAGGTCTTTTCCGAGGCAACCTACGACTCAACATAGGAAGATATGGAGAGCTGTCTGAGGCTGAAGAAACAATAGACGAGGTCAACATGGATGTTGACATGTCTGCCGAGGAGCATGAAGACTCGCGACGCAGGAGCTATGGCGGCGGTGGCGGCCGAAGCGGTGGTAGCTACGGTGGCCGTGATCGTGGTGGCGGTGGCGGTTATAGCGGCGGTGGCGGCGGCTACGGCGGCAGAGACCGTCGTGGTGGTGGCGGCTACAGTGGCGGCAGACGCCGGTACTAGAAGTCACTTGCGACACTAGCGATTCTATGCAACTCACAGAAGTTGCGAAAACGGGCAATCAGTTGATTGCTCGTTACACTCTTTCTTCTTTCCCTGTCTGATTGTCAGTCTAGGAGAACACTTCCTGTTTCATGCAACGACTATTCCTAGATAGCGACGCTTTTCGAACGAAGGTGCATCCAGAGTGATAATCGTGGTCTAGGTTTCTTTGTGCTAGTTATTCATCGGATTGTAACTTCGTGCGTGTCGTAAGCCATATAACGAGAGCACATCTAGCGCCAGACATCGCCGGGACATAGGAGTGTCTGAGTTGAGCGACCACAAGGAGCTATACAATCAAGTCTTTGACCTTATTGAACAACATGACACATGGATGCAGAACACCCTCAATCTGATTGCTTCGGAGAATGTCAGTTCTCCAGCAGTGAGGTCGGCCATAGTCTGCGACTTCCGAGACCGCTACGCAGAGGGCTGGCCAGGTGAGAGGGTCTATGCTGGATGCAAGTATATCGATAAGGTCGAGTTGATTACAATCGACCTGGCTAGGAAACTGTTCAATGCGGAGTTTGCGGATGTTAGGCCAATCTCTGGCGTAGTAGCAAACTTGGCAATGTACACTGCAACCATGGACCCGGGTGATAGAATGATGGCCCTCTCCATTGCACATGGTGGCCACATCTCACATGCAAGGAGAGATCTTGGCGGTACGGCAGGGCAGATTAGAGGTCACAAAGTCCGAAACTGGATCTTTGACGATGAAGAGTTCAACATAGACGTTGATGGGAGCATGGCTCTCATCAAGAAGCTTCATGATAAGGGCGACGAGATCAAGTTCCTTCTATTTGGTGGTAGCGTGTTTCCATTTCCCCATCCAGTGAAGGAGTTCCGCGAGATTGCAGATGAGTACGGAATGACAATCGGCTACGACTCTGCGCACGTTTCGGGCCTGATTGCAGCAAAACGATTCCAAGATCCCTTCGGAGAGGGCGCCGACATAATGACGGCCTCCACTCATAAGACAATGCCCGGACCTCAACATGGAATTGTCTTGGCAAAAGAAGATTTCGCAGAAGCCATCAAGAGGGCTTCATTCCCGGGACTGCTGAGTAACCACCACCTTCACAATGTGGCAGGACTTGCGGTCGTTCTTGCTGAACTGATGGAGTTTGGCGTGGAGTACATGGACCAGATTCTGAAGAATGCCAAAGCATTAGCACAGTCACTGCACGAACGGGGATGGCAAGTAATTGCAGAACACAAGGGTTTCACCGAATCGCACACCATCCTTGTGGATGTGACTGAGACTCCGATGAAAGACGGTAGAGTTGTGGAAGAACAACTGGAAGACGCGAATGTAGTCCTCAACAGGAACCTCTTACCATGGGACAAGAAGAGAGGTCGAGACTACAGAACGCCAGGGGGCATCCGGCTGGGAACAAGCGAGCTGACTCGTCTGGGAATGAAAGAGTCCGAGATGGATGCAGTTGCTGAGTTCATGCATCGGGTTGTGATGAAAGGCGAAGATATCAAGAGGGTTGCCGCGGACGTTTCCGAGTTTCGAAAGGACTACCAGAAGGTGCATTATGCATTTGACACTGAGACCGATGCGTATGCACATCTGAGATTCATGTAAGAGGCCTGCCTTAAGGCCACCTCTCAGGGGATGGACATGGACACGAAAGAAGCACAGGACCTGATGCGCCGCATATACCTGAAACGTGACAAGGCACGCGGTATAGAACGTACACTGCTCCGGACATTTCATGAACTTGGAGAACTAAGCGACGCAATTCTGGGAAACAAGGGTCAGGCTGCGGTCAGTGATGAGATTGCTGATGTCTTCGCTTGGCTGTGCTCCTTGGCCAACCTGCTTGACATTGACCTCTCTGAGGCGCTGCTGAACAAGTACAACAATGCTTGTTCTAGATGTGGTAAGGTTCCATGTGAGTGCACAGACGCGCCATGATACAACAATTCCTCAACGAGGAACAGAGGTCTTTAATGGTCGAATGAGCAGGCCCGATGATGGTGATAACTCTTGAGTACTCATGATCAGTATTGTCGTGAATGCGGAAGCCCCATTCCAGCAGGAGCAGAGAAGTGTCCCAAATGTGGACATCTGGTATCTCAGGCCACACGGTCTGGTACTAAGTCGTCCATTGACGTATCAAGACCAAGGCAGACGCAGAGTGCAACATTTGGCGATATGATTTCTGGAGGCGACAACCAACCTGGAAAGTATCAAATTGCGGATGGATTTCTACTAAACACCATGACGGGCGAAGTCTGGAAATATGATGAAGACAAAGAAGTGCTCAAATCTGTCCAAAAAGAGGAAACTCTTCATAGCCTTCTGGATCAGATTAAGGACTTCATGGCAATTGAGCAGGAACCTGGCACGCCAAAGGATATTGCTGATGAGCTCTCACTGAAGCTACAGACAGCTATGGAGCGAAGATCAAAGGTCATCAGCACACTATCAAATATGATGAAGAAGATGGCGTCAACTCAAGACACTATTGTCCGGAACCTAAAGTAGATTGGTTCTTGACGAGTCGCATGGAATGAGATGAATCTAGCCCTTTCAAGAAACGTTCTCATGTCGGAAGGATTAAAAACGCAAGGTGGGGTCAATTGACCAATCAGGAGCTGTAACGGCATGCCGAAGACCGCGAAGAAACGCAGAAAGAAACGTGGAGAAGGGCCGATGCCAAGTGGTGGCGCTGGCTTGGTTCGTTTCTTCGAAGACGAAACACCTGGCATAAAAGTGGGCCCTACTCTAGTGGTGATTTTTGCTGCCATTCTCTTGATCGCCGTAGTCATAGCACATGTTTGGTCTGTGTTCCAACCAGCATGAATCTAGCCTTCCACACTCCTACTCTCGGGACCCAGAGAGCTGCGTCCCAAGGATTATAAAGAATATCGAGTCGGGTCCCAAAGCCCCAAGACTGGTGACTCTCATATGAAGATCAAAGGCGAGCTCAGAAAGTACTGTCCTCGGTGCAAGCAGTACACAATCCATTCCATATCACAATACAAGGCAGGGAAGAGAAGGAGCGGTGCAGAGGGCGAGAGAAGGATGAAAAGGAAAACCAAGGGATATGGTTCATTTCCAAAAGCCATCCAGAAACGTTTTGCGAAGACAACGAAGAAGACTGTGCTCAAATACAAGTGCAAAGACTGCGAACACATTGTACAGTCGAAAGGTATGAGAGTGAAAAAAGTGGAGATAATGCGTGTGTAGGTGGGATGGATGACGAAGGGAGAGATTGTACAGCAACCGAGATCGCGATTTCTGAAGGTCCAGTGTCTAGATTGTGAGAATGAACAGATAATCTTCGCATATGCCACTACTGAAGTGAAATGTCTGAAATGTGACAAGGTCTTGGCGCGCCCAAGTGGCGGCAGGGCCAAGCTCGAAGACATTGCAAGGGAGATAGAGCAGTACTCCTAGAGTAGAGCCCTAGTTTTCCTCAGACACCCAGATTGGCCTCCGTCCTCCCAAATCTATATTAACCCAGCCTTGAGGTTTTCCGAGAAGGAGTGGAAACAATGGTTCTGAAGCGTGCAGAATGGCCCCAACCAGACGAATATGCGGTGGCCGTGGCAACCAAGGTCGCAGCCTATGGAGCATACGTCGTCCTTCCAGAGTACGGGAAGAAAGAGGGTTTCATTCACATCTCAGAGGTCAGTAGCACGTGGGTCAGGAATATTCGCAATCATATCCAGGAGAACCAAAGAGTCGTTGTCAGGGTCCTTAGAGTGGATCAGCAGAAGAAGCATATAGACTGCTCTCTTAGGAGAGTATCGAATGAGGCGAAGAGAGCAAAGAACAACGAGTGGAAACGTGCTCAGAAGGCGGAGAAGTTCTTAGAGTTGATTGCAAAAGAGAATGATATGACCCTTGAAACGGTCTATCAGAAGATTGGTTGGCCCCTTGAAGATGCCTTCGGTGAGATCTATAAAGCTCTGGAGGTAGCCGCTGACGTAGGACTTGAGGCTCTGGAGCACGTAGAATCCACGAAGAAGCTGCGCAAACAAGTCGCAGACCTCGCAAAGGCCAGGATTGAGATACCCTCGGTTGAAATAGAGGGCGAGATGAAGATACAGGTCCCAGGTCCAGATGGTGTTGAGGTCATAAAGTCGGCTCTATCGGAAGGACTCGTAATGGGCGAGTCCAGAGAGAAATCTGAGGTTGAGATCTATACCCTTGGTTCACCACGCTACAAATTGCGTATCACCAGTCCTGACTATAAGGAGGCTGAGGACCTCCTTTCAGAGATTCTTGCTTCGGTAACCAAGACTATCGAGAGCAAGAGCGGTACAATCGTCTTCGATCGGAAGTAGTGGTCAATATGGGACGCCTCTTCAAGTGTACAGTGTGTGAGCAGTACACTCTGGAAGAGAAGACCTGTCCGAAGTGCGGAGAGCCTGTCGTGACACCGCATCCACCCAAGTTCAGTCCTCAAGACCGCTACGGAGAGTACCGAAGACAGGCCAAGAGAAAGGCGAGGGAGGGTTCTACACAGCCCAGGAAATGAGTTGCCAAATTCGGCAACTGGCTATCTGGATGCTCGATTTCCTCTTCACTAGTACAGCTCTATCCCGGCCCAGAACGTAATCCAGTCTGAATCAAAAGTGGGTTCACCTGTATCCACGTTGTTCCAGAAGAGGAGTTTGAGCTGATAGTTCATTCCTTGGTTCACATTGATGTCTTGTGGTGTGTCGTCACCTATTGGGATTGTGAATTCGAAGAAGTTCTCACCGCTGCCAAACTCGCTTGAGTTCAGTCCTGCGGAGTCCTCTGCCCAAGAGCCATCGAAGGCCACGTGTCCGTCAAAGAACTCGTGACCGTCATAGTTTGCGATTCGCAGATCGGAGTCTTCAGGTGAATCGAGTGGAGCAAGCTGTATTCCCAGTGCATCTTCGCCCAGAGTGTAGTTGTCCATTTGGACCCCAAAGTACATGCGAGTGGAGCTGACACCTGTGTAGACCTTGGCGGAATAGCCGCCTCCAAACACGACATCGTAACTCGGTAGTGCCTTCTCGCTGTCGGATAGGTTGCCATCCATTCTTACGGCGTCAATGTCCCCTACGTCTGCAATCCAATCTGCAGAGGTCCTATTGAGATACTGGTAGTACATGGTATAGTCAATCTCGTAGATCTTGACAGTCCCGTAGGAGGCACTGTAGTAGAGGTTCGTAAAGGCACCGTGAAGGTCAACAGGCATATAGGAGGTCCAAGTCGTGTCACTCCACATGACTCGATCCATGCTGACCCTATCTGTAGTGAGTCCCTTCCCGTAGGCCTCGTCTTCAGTCAATGGTTCATCGTAGACCATCAGCTTGTATATGGTGGAATTATAGAATGCCGGGAGAGTGGCCTCTTCCTCGGCTATGTCTGGCGTGTCCGGGTTGTCACCCAAGTAAGTGGCATCGTCAATGAAATTGCTGCCAAAGCGGTCCTCGGCGATTCTGACCATCCAAGGCCACTTGCCATCATCACCGCCGAGCGTGGATCGGTGACCATAGTATACCAGTACATGGGTGGCATCCCACAGCTTGAACGTCTTGAGCGACTCTGTCAGATTCAATGCCACAAGGGCATAGCCCATCAAAGCAATCTGCGTGCCATTCCAAGTGGCGTTATCCACTATCGTCAGTCCCTCTCCGGCACCGTTTATCCAATAGCCATAGTCCCACCAGCTGGCAATGATCGCATCATCTGGTAGAACATCACGAATGTAGGTCATAGACGTCTGCCAGTCGGTATACAATTGGCCTGTAGAGAGCTGTCCTGCGGCAAACTCTGGACTCCCTGCATACACTGTGACGTAATTCGTGCCCATTATCACATTCAATGAGAGCAGAAGTCCCAGGAATGCGAAGGCCGCTATTGCGTGCTCTGAAGTCAGAGATGAGCTCATCCGGAAACGTCGTCTCTCAAATACAGACTTCTGTGTTACTACCTTTCCGAATGGAGATAGAATTCCGTTCACTGCAACAGCAGAGAGCACTGCGACACCTGGAGCCAGAATCAGTCCGAGACGAATCATGCTGCCTGCAAAGTATACGGAAGTAAGTCCGTAAAGGAACATGAGATAGTCTTCATCACGCGCCCGTTTGAATAGAAAGTACATGCCGAGTGGGAAGATGAACATCAGGATGTTGAGGGTATGATAGAAGCTGCCCCAGGGACTAGGCAGGTGCTCTGCCACAGAGGCGAAGACTCGCTGGTCGAGTCGGAAGAACGGATTAATTACAGTGAGAAACTTGCCTCCGAGAAGGATGACCGGATTCGAGGTGAAGGCTCGTATCGAGAGGCCCAAAGTGTTCACGTAGGCGAGGTAAGCTGCGACCCCGGCCACGGGAGTGAAGAGACTAAGAAGAATCGGCTTCATATGAGGGGCTAGTGCGGTGGCAGTAGCCTGTCGGTAGCTCTCGAGTCTTAGCCAAATCTCATATCCTGTGAGTAATACACCGACCCCAATCGGAGCAAGGAACGCAATGGAGGTCAGGTTACCAAATCCGATTCGCGGGACAAGGCCTCCAAGGAAGATTCCCAGAGATATGGTGATTAGATATGTGTTAAGCAGTCGCCTATTGTAGCGTCCTCCAATCAACATGAAGAACGCAAAGAGTGCAAATAGGTTGACAAGGAAGTCTGATGCACCCCAAGAAGCCTTGAGATAGGTGAGTGCAAGACCGGAGGCAAAAGCGGATAGGACCGAACCCCGCTTGAGGCCTCTTATGAAGAAGTAGGTGGACAAGACAATGGCAAACACTCCAACACACTCGTTGTCGTAGAAACCTGCCACTGTCCTTTGTGTGAATGCAGGAATGAATGCTAGAAAGAGGGCGCTAAGAAGACCCACTGTGTTGTTTGACAGCTCGCGTCCAAGATAGAAGACTGCAATAGTGGTCAAGGCACCCATGAAGGCTGGCATCACAAGGGAAACGTATAGGACATCTGCACTGATTCCAATACCATTCAGGACCCAGTATAAGAAAGCACTCGTGAAAGGCACTCCGATGTAACTCGTCGTAGTCATGTCACGTCCAAATGGGACCCAAGTTGTCTCATCGAACCATGTGAAGAAAGCCCCATATCCGTTGTCGACCACATACTCCGTTACTTTTAGCTGGAACCACGGGTCGAAGGCTCGTACGACTGGTTGCGAGTTCAGGAGTGGAAGTATGCGAAGTATGAGAGCAGCAAAGAATATGATGACAAGTGCTACCGCCAGAATCACAGAGCCACGTGAGATCTTTGCCTTGGGTCGATGGAAGACCTGCCTGAGGAACCTTCCTGACGATCGCTTGAGCCTATCGTATCTGGACATATGGAGTGTTCTCTCCGTTCTGACTCGAAGTCATCCGAGCAAATCTTGGTTGTGCTAAAAAGGTTGCTGTTAGTCTTACGAGTGTACGACAATTCTAGTATGTCTGCCGACCAGTACGGATTGAGAAGTGGCGCTGTGTGGTGTCACAGGAGAGCAGGTCAAGACGGTGTTTGGTGAGAACTGTGTGAGGGAATGGTTCGAAGCCCCGACAGGTCAATGTCGGACCCAAATCATTCCCGTGTATCTCTATTCTGATTCAGTGTACTCAGCGTAGGCCTTAGAGTCCATCAGTGCCTTCTTTTCCTCATCGAGATTGGAAGGTTTGATCTTGATCATCCAACCCTTTCCATATGGATCCTCGTTGACGAGCTCCGGAGCATCCTCAAGTTGTGAGTTGACCTCAACTATCTCTCCGGACACTGGTGCGAAGATATCAGAGGAGGCCTTCATGGATTCTACCAATCCGCACTCAGTATTAGCTTCGACTGTAGAACCTACTTCGGGAAGCTCTACGAAAGTGATCTCATGGAGCGCGTTCTGTGCATAGTCGGTTATGCCGACAATTACAAGATCGCCCTCGACCTTCACCCATTCGTGTTCCTTGTTGTACATCAGTTCTTCAGGTACCTTGGAGCCTTCTGCCATTATGGTGCACCACTGGTTCCGGGTGTGTGGCATGTCACCTTTAAATCAAACGGATTGTCAGACTCCTCGACTTGCACCGTACTTCTCGGGATCATAGAACGGCCATCCAGTGACTTCAGCCTTCCTAAGACGCCCTTTGATGTCTACTTCCACTAAATCGCCACTGCTAACAAGCCCTGGTTTCACGTAGGCAAGGCCAATTCCTTTCTGAAGAAGGGGAGACATGACTCCGCTCGTCACTTCGCCAATTAGTTCACCCTTGAAGAGAACAGGATACGGATCTCTAGGTATTCCCCTGTCAATCATTACAATTCCAATCCGCGTCTTCTGGACTCCTTCTTCTCTCTGTCGTTTCAGTTCGTCATATCCGATGTAGTGCGGATCGACCTTGAATTTGATCGCATAAGGTATTCTTGCCTCTAAAGGTGACGTTTCCTCGTTCAGTTCGTGGCCGTAGAGGACAAGACCAGCCTCAAGACGTGTCGAGTCTCGAGCGCCAAGACCACAGGGTCTAACCCCTAGTGTTTCACCCTGTTTGAGAAGCTCTTCCCAGAAGCCGATGGCCCTCTTCTTGCCCTCCTCAGTAAAGGGGGTGTCAAGTACGAGAATCTCTGCTCCATCTTCTCCTGTGTAGCCAGTTCGGCAGAGATAGCAGTCGTATCCGGCGAGCTTCACACGGTTGCAGGTGAATCTGCCATACTCACTGAGGTCTTGGTCAGTCAACTTGCCCAGGAGACTCATAGCCATAGGTCCCTGAACAGCAATCATAGTGATGTCCCTGGACTTGTCTGCGACCTCCACTTCGAAGTCTTCTGCGTGTTTCATCAGATGGGCGTGTATCTTGGGGCCGTTTACAGCGTTCGTCACCCAGATGTATTCATCATCTCCGACTCGATAGAGCATGAGGTCGTCATGTATGCCCGCGTGTTCGTTGAGACAAGTGGTGTAGTGACCTCGGTTCACGTTCAGTTTGCCAACATTATTCGTGGTCAAAGTCTGGAGGAATTCCCGGGCATTGGACCCCTTGATGATGAACCTGCTCATGTTTGATGTGTCAAATATACCAACAGCATCTCTCACAGCCATATGCTCTTCTCGAATGTCTGTGAAACGGACTGGCATCTGCCAACCGACGAATTCGACAAGATCCCCATGTTCTCTATGCCATTCATGGAGCTGGGTGCGTTTAAGTTTCTCAGCCAAGGATGCTCACCCTGAATTGTGCTGCGTCTGGGCGCCTACGCATGGCTTTATTTTCTTCTATCTATACCTCGGCACAGGTCGTTCCAATTGGCTCCTCACACAATCAAAGTTGGCGAGATACAACTGGGCAGCAGTCATCCAGTCCGCGTGATGGGAGTTCTCAACCTATCTCCTGAATCCTTCTATTCAGGCTCAGTAGCCTCCACAGAGGAACAAATCAGAGAGAGGGTAGAGCTATACGAGAGTGAAGGGGCGGACATCATCGATATTGGTGGTGCATCCAGTGCCCCTGAGAGTGTATATGGAACAAGAACTGTGACAGAGGACCACGAACTAGAAAGAGTCGTTTCGTCCCTTGGGGTGATTCGCCAGAAGACAGATCTACCCCTCTCCATCGACACGACCTCCTCGAAAGTCGCAGAGAGGGCCGTCGAATTAGGTGCTTCTCTTGTGAACGACATATCTGGACTTAGAAAGGACCCGAACATGGCAAAGACTGTTGCAGATTTTGATGTGCCTGTGATTATAATGGCAATGTGTGAGAAGCCCTGCACCAATGTGACAGAGTCAATTCATGCGCTTCGTGAGAGTATACAGATAGCGGAAGACGCCGGAGTTGATGACGGCAAATTGATTGTAGACCCGGGCATTGGTTTCGGCAAGCCGGCCCGAGCGGACTGTGCCCTACTCAGAGAGCTGCCGCGCTTCGCAATGTTTGGCCACCCAGTCTTGGTGGGCGTTTCGAGAAAGGCTTTCATAGGCGAATTACTTGGGCTGTCAGACCCTGAAGATAGGCTAATTGGAAGTGTTGCAGCCACCTCAATTGCTGTGGCAAGAGGAGCCGATGTAATCCGCGCTCATGACATCAGTGAGGCAAAGACTGCGGCCTCGGTGGGAGAAGGTCTGAGAAGCACTCTAAGATGGTCTGGAGAGAACATGGAGCTTGTCAACATCCATGATGAAAGAGAGGCTGAGATTGTGATTGAACAGGTCGGGGTACAGTCCGGCATAAGACAGGCTCTATCCAGAAAAGCAGTGACTCTCAATCTCTTACTCAGGAACGTGAGAACGCCTGCCGCACTGATTATCAAACAGGAGATGCTTGCTCTAGGAGGCGATGCGGCATACCACCATGATACAATCGACTCTGGTGTGGACAGGACTGATGTATTGGTGATGGGAACTCCAATCCACTTTGAGAGACTTGTCAGGAAGCTGAGCGGAATGAACTACTTCGGCATTGAGAAGACTGCTGTTGGAGTGCAAGAGTTGTTGAGTGAGCGGGAGCGTCGCTAAGGGTGGGGATGATGGACTGGGTAGACTGGGAACCCACGTATAACGACATTGTGAATAGGCTGAACCTTGATTGTCATGCCGACCGTCAAGCCACAGAGGTTCTGACCCACCTTCTTGAGAACAAAGACCCCCATCCGGCCCTCAGACAGATAGAGAAGCTAATTGAAGGCAGGTCTGTCATAGTGTGTGGTGCGGGACCCTCGCTCGACTTTCATCTAAGGGAAGTGATTCCGAAGGCAACTCTCGAAGAGTCTACCTGTGTCGCCTCTGATGGAGCGGCATCGGCGCTATTGGAGCTAGGTCTCAGATGTGACATTCTCGTGACAGACTTGGATGGCGACCTTCAGAGTATCCGGGAAGTGGTCAGAAGAGGTGCAATTCCAGTTGTGCACGCGCATGGAGACAACATAGATCTCGTGAGAGAGATTGTTCCTACGTTTGAGACCGTTGTAGGTAGCACTCAGGTCGAGCCGACGGAAAGGGCGTTTCTCTGGGGAGGCTTCACCGACGGGGACAGGGCCTGCCATCTCGTTACAAAGTACAGACCTTCCAAGGTGACCTTGGCTGGAATGGACTTTGGAAGCATCGTCGGCCGCTGGTCGAAACCAGGATATCATGACAGTTTTCCTGCAGACTCCATCAAGAGAGAGAAGCTTGCCATTGCGGGAGAACTGATAGACAGACTCATGTCTCAGAGTGATGTGGAGTTCACGCTATTATAGCCAGTCTACCTTGACACTTCTGCAGAACATTGAGAGTGTTGTAGTCCAGAAGTGGAAGAGCTATCCAATCTTCTCGCTCATCATGTAGGAGAGTACTAGAAACGCTGTACCGGCCAACAGTACACCCAATACAATCAGTCGAGTTGCGTATCCTGGTTGAAACACGTACTTCGAAGCGTAGTATATCATTCCCAGTCCTATGGCCCCGACCATAACAACAACTGAGGCGACTATACCCTCCATCCCGAGCTGAACATCGAGCCCAGGTGCAATTAGGAGTGGCGGCCCGCCTTGAGGATTGCCTGCAATGACTGGTGGTGTCCTGATTAGAGTGTAGATGTTACCTCCAAGAATGAACAGAATTGCCACGAAGACGAGGGCAAAGACAACGATATCAGGAGGCCTCGTTGGCATCTTGAAACGAGGTCTCTTGAGCCTCACTCTTGGTCTTACGATAAACCGCGGCCACCAGGGCAAGTTCCTACACCTGAGCGGTGTCGTTTGGCGGTCTGCTTTTAAGACTATCGTGAGAATGAGAAGTGTACCAGCGAACAAGAGGCGAGATAGACTGTCTAGGGTCCTGATAATCTCTGAGAAGCCAACAGCCGCGAGGAGAATCGCTGAGGCCTTGGACGAGCATTCTACTCCGGACGAGATAAAGAGTGGGAGAGTCTCATACTACGAGTGTGAGAAGGATGGGGATACTCTTCTTGTAGCGTACGCTCTTGGGCACCTCTTCGAATTGAAACAGACTGAGAAAGGTTGGAAATACCCAAGACTATCTACAGAGTGGGTCCCGAAATACGAGGTTGACAAGAAAGCGGCCGAGACTAAGCCAATCATCAGTCTAATCAAGAGAATCTCCAAGGACGTGGACCAGTTTGTGGTTGCCACTGACTATGATATTGAGGGTAGCCTTATCGGTTACTTGACCCTGAAGTACGCATGTCGTGCAGATCCAAGTCAGGCAGCCAGGATGGTCTTCTCCACGCTTACGGGGAATGAACTGAGGCATGCCTACGTGAGCAGAGCATCAACGCTTGACTTTCCGATGATTGAGGCGGGTCATGCTCGACATGAGGTTGATTGGCTCTATGGCATAAACCTCACACGGGCACTGACTCTTGCCATCAAGGAGGCATCTGGGTGGTTCAAGATAGTCTCCACTGGCAGGGTACAAGGACCCACCCTTGCACTTGTCGCTGAGCGTGATCGAGATATCAATGTCTTCGTGCCCAAGCCATTCTGGACCATTCTTGCCACCACTACCCAAGCAGACAAAGACTTACTGCTTGAATACTCCAAGAAGCGAATCGAAACCAAGAAGGAAGCTGATGAGATTGTGAGAGATCTTCAAGGAGCGACTGCGATTGTTGACTCCATAACAAGAAAGAAGTCCTTACAAAAACCGCCCGTCCCATTCAATCTTAGTGGTCTCCAGTCTGAAAGCTATCGCCACTTCGGGTTCAGACCGAGTAGGACTCTCGCCATAGCTCAGAAACTCTACCTTGAAGCCCTAATCTCATATCCGCGTACTGGAAGTCAGAAGATACCTCCCAGTATCGATACAGAGGCGATTCTTTCGGGGTTGAAAGAACAGAGGAAATACAAGACCCTAGTCAATCGAGTCATTGAAGGCGGCAATCTAGTCCCTGTTCAGGGCAAGATGGATGACCCAGCTCACCCGGCTATTCACCCCACAGGAGCGAAGCCCGAGAGAAGGCTCACGCCAAGTGAGTCTAAGGTCTACGACCTCATTGTCAAGAGATTCTTGGCTTTGTTTGGGGAAACAGCAGCGAGAGAGAGTGTACGGGCTGACATCAAGGCCGGCACACATCTCCTCTACCTAAGGGGATTGAAGATTCTCAAGAGAGGATGGATGGACCTCTATGATCCCTACGTTTCACACAAAGAGGTGCTTCTTCCACCAATTGCCGAGAGTGATGAGATGTTCCTTGTTTCGGTGACGAGTGAAATGAGGTATACATCTCCACGGCCCCGATTCAATCCATCAAGCCTGCTCAAACTCTTGGAGAAGGAGAATCTTGGTACAAAGAGCACTAGAGCCTCGATAGTCGACTCTCTTAGGTCCCGGGGGTATACACTGGGGGACAGATTCGAGCTTTCTACTCTAGGCTACGCACTCTTCGAGACTCTGCAACAGCACATTCCAGAGATTCTATCTGCTGAGTTCACGCGCCAGCTTGAGAGAGAGATGGAGAGCATTCAAGCGGGAGAGACTGATAGAGAGGGCTTGTTGAGTCATGTACGAACCGAGCTCACACAATTGCTTGAGCGCTTCAAGGAACAGGAGGAAACCATTGGAGCGTTTCTTGTCAGTGGCCTTCAGCGATACTGGAGGGCCAAGGAGGAGATCGGTCCATGTCCCAAGTGCGGAGAGGGCACTCTATTCATTATCCGATCTCCGAAGACAGGTAAACGGTTTGTCGGGTGTTCTCGGTACAAAGACGGTGAGTGCGACCAGAGCTTCCCACTTCCTCAGAGGGGAGAGATCACGCCCCTAGACAAACAGTGTCCTCATTGTGGTCACGCCATGATTAGAGTGTCGTCTAGAAGACGTCCCTGGGAAACCTGCATAAACTGGACAGAGTGTCCTGGACGACAGGAGGATCTCAAGACACTTCAGGATAAGAGAGGAATGGCAGAGAGCTCGACTAAGGAGGGTGGCACGGATGAGTGATTGCCCGATTTGTGGACGCCCAAGTGGCCACAATGGGGAACTGTGTCAGTATCACCAATTGGCAATTGACAATCTGCATGAGGGCGAAGAAACATGGAGATCGGCCTTGGGGATCGATTGGGACTCCTATCTTGACCATCTGTATGCTTTGGATGAGCTTGGTCTGTGGGTCCGAGAGGTGATTGAATATATCAGGTCAGGAAACAGTCCTTGAGAAAAGCCATGAGTTCAAGGAGGACCTTCTGGTTCAATCCGCTCATTGCGACAACTGCCATGCAAGTTCTACCAGTCCAAGACACTATTCGCTCAGCGAGTGTGCGTACCAGTATTGTGTCCAAGCCAGTAGTGAAGAGTCCTGAGGAGGCAGGTTCTGATTCGTCTCGACTGGGAGGGATTGCTACGGCCGAGATACCTAGTCGAAATCTGTCCGAGTCTGATAGAAGCAAAAGAGTACCATTGTCAAGGTCCATGACTCGAACTCTGACCTTGCCAGCACTGGTATCTGCTTCGAAGTGCCTTATGTCCTCTGAGTCCATGTACGATACCCAGTCTGTCGTCTCAAGATTGCGATAAATCCCTAACGGATTGGCGCAACAAGTGTGCAGGCGGCAACATTGTTATCAGGTAAACGTCGGTGACAATTGTGAGGTGCACATGAAAGAGAGGATTACCTACACAGAGTTCTTCCCGTATCCAGAACCGCGGAAGGGTCAAGATGAAATGATGGCCAGCATCGAAGATGCGGTTCGTAAGGGGACTCACATCTGCGCAGAGGCTCCAAATGGATTCGGGAAGACATGTGCCACTCTTAGTGGCGCCTTGCCTTGGGTAAGAGAGAACCATGGCAAGATTCTGTATTGTGCAAGGACGCATAGGCAATTGGATCGCGTCATGGAGGAGCTGGAAATCATCTCAGAAAGGAACGAGGTGACTGGGGTTTCATTCCGGGGAAGACGGCACATGTGTATCAACCAGTTCGTTCTGGAGAATGCAGACCTTGTAGCACCAATCAGCGAAGTATGTAGCCAGTTGAAGAGCAATCGGAAATGCTCCTATTATGAGAAGTTGAGAGATAGTGGACAGCCTGAGGACCTACTAGAAGACATGCCGAAAGGTGTGCTCACTGCTCCAGAGTTAGTTGATATTGGAAAGAGAAGGTCAATATGCCCCTACGAGCTCACAAAGAGCCTAGCAAAGGTCGTTGACGTTGTCGCCCTTTCGTATCTGTACGTCTTCGATCCATGGATTCTGGAAACCTTCGTCCCTGAACTAGAAACTCCCATGTCAAGAGTGATTCTTGTACAGGACGAGGCACACAATGTTCCACAGACAGCTCTCAACTCAGCCAGCGATTCTCTGGTGATTGGTACCGTGAGACGGGCGATTCAAGAAGCCAAGACCTACAGTGACTCAATATCCAAGGAGTATTCGGAGAGTCTGGAGAGGGCTGTTCTGGATCTCTCTACAGACATGAGAGACAATGATGAGAAGACCATTGACCCGTATGTGATATACAAGCAGGCCCTTGAGAATTCAGACAATAGCATGGTGTCAGATGTCTTGGGTCACATGAAAGACCTAGGAATCAAGATTCGTAGGAGTCTTCTGAGAGCAGGGAAGTTTCCGCGGTCATCGATTCACCGAGTGGCAGATTTCATGGAGAGATGGGCGAGTTGTGGTGAACAGGACAACTATGCTTTCATACTGACTTCAGGAAGGGAGTTCAAAGAGAGTAGGAGAGTGTCGCTAGATCTCGTAGCACTGGATCCCACCACCGTGACAGCACCAATCCTGAACCTTGTACACAGCTCTATTGCAGTATCAGGTACATTATCTCCCTTAGATGCATACTCCGAGATGTTGGGCTTTGACGAGGATGCAATGAAGAAGTCCTTTCACAATCCGTTTGCCATGCGTAATAGACTCTGTCTCATAGTTGATGGTGTGGATACTTCGTTTCAAGGTCGCAGTGATGTCATGTTCAGTAGACTTGTAGACCACTGTGTGGCAGTTGCGCATGCGACACCGGGAAACACTGGAATCTTCACAACAAGCTACTCTGTTGCCAAGTCCCTCCTCAAGGCCGGTCTTGAAGACAGACTGAAGGTGAAGCTATACCAAGAGGAGCCAGGGATGAAGGGAACTGAGAACGACAGGATGATTGAGAGCTTCAAGAAGATGGGGGAGAAGGGAGGTGCTGTGCTCTTAGGTGTCCAAGGGGGACGTAACTCCGAGGGGGGCGATTTTCCCGGGCCGTCAATGGAGAGTGCAGTAGTCGTTGGTGTACCGTACGCTAGACCAACTCCCCGTGTTGAAGCATTGATAGACTACTACGACAGTAGATTCAATCAGAAGGGAAGAGATTACGCATATGTCCTTCCTGCTATGACCCGTGCGGTCCAGACGGCTGGAAGACCCGTCAGAAGACTTGATGATAGAGGTGCGATTGTCCTATTGGACCAGAGGTTCAAGACGCCGTATCTTCAGAGATTCATCCCTTCATGGTTGGCAGAGGTTGCCCAGACGGTTGCTGATAGCCCGCATATCGTTGCACAGCAGGTGGAAACTTTCTTCTCAAATCAGTGATCAGACTCATTCAGAATGCCATCAACTGTCGCTTCGTCGAGAAGGATTGCTTGAGCCTCAGCCGTAGATAGGGCACGCCCACCATCGGTCAGTCTTTTGAAGAGCTGTTTCAGAGACCTCACATATCCGTTTTTGACATCAAGGACTAAATCGTCTGAAGTCGGCGGTCGGCCTCTTCGGGCCGCGATTAGCACTGCAGAAGATTGATCAGACTTGCCAACTCGTGTTGTGTGACGTTCATCTACTAGTTCCACTCCGAATTCATTCGAAATACTTTGGATTTCTCGGAGGAAAAGTGCAGAGTATAGACGTGAACCCATCCCGACACGTATGAGAACCTCAGTTTGACGGTTGTGTTGGAGAAGCGCAGCCCATTGGTGGGCGTTCTCTGCAGCTCTGAAGGGAGATTGGACTGTCTTTGTGTAGACAGTTGTTCCATTGGCTACAAATGCCAGACCAAACTGCATCCCGGGATCGATGCCTACGACTACCTGTGAAGGCTGTGGGACGTCCAACAGTCTGAGCATGATTTGGATTGCCGTTGTATCGGGATTGAAGCCCTCTTTTACCAGAACTAGACCCTCTTTGGCGACTCTCTTCGACTCTTTGTCGGTCGTTGCGACGACCTTTGCACTCTTGCACTCGTTGTCATCCGGTCTGCATAGAACAAACGTAACGCCCAATCTCTTGAGAAGGTTAACCATTAGATAGCGGATCCTTGGGTTTTTGGTGGCCACAGCAACGTCACATCTCGACATCTTGGCTTTCCTTCTGAGCTATGCTTATCAAAGGTGGGTGACAACCAAGAACCGGTGAAGGGCGATTTGATTCTTCCGTCGGGTGTTTCGGTTCTGGACCGACTCCTCAATGGCGGGCTTTCTACTGGAAGATTCACTCATATCTACGGCGAGGCGGCTTCGGGAAAGACCACTATTGCTCTTCAGTTTGCTAGTGCAGCTTGCAGAATCGGGGTGGGGACTGTCTATGTGAACTCAGAGGCGACCTCTCCGGTTGAGAGACTAGAACAGATAGCAGGAAAGAGTTTCAGTGAGCTGGAAGATAGACTGCGCATACTCGCACCGAAGAGCTTCAGCGAGCAGGGTGCTGTAATAGACGATATCGAGCTTTATGCACGGGAAGGCACCAGATTAGTCGTTGTTGACACCCTCACAAGATTGTACAGAGCAGTGCTAGACGACAAGAAGACCAACTACTCAAATCATCGTGAGCTTAATCGCCAAGCAGGCATTCTCAAGGGACTTGCGATTCATAACGACCTTGCGCTCGTCGTACTTAACCAAGTACGAGGCAGTCCTACAGACATGGGCGGCTTTGAACCTGTAGCGAAAAACGTCATTGACTATTGGTCAGACTATGTCATCAAGGTACACCTCGGGAAGACGACTGGCCAGAGAGTGCTCGAAAGGACAAGACCTGAGGATGAAACAAGCACTGGTGTGCTATATCTAACAGAGAGAGGTCTGGCAGTCACACCCGAATCAAAGGAAAAGGACAAATGAGGAGTCTATTGCGTTCTGGAAACAGGAGTCAAATCTATGTATGAAGCGTTGGCGTTGCTTGAGCTCTCCCTATGGCTGGGGCTACCTGCTTGGATTGCAAATGCGATGCCTGTGATCTTTGGGGGTGGTAGACCCATGGATGGTGGTAGAACGCTTCAGGATGGCTACAGAATATTCGGCGATGGAAAGACCATTCGAGGCTTCCTTGTGGGCGTTCTTCTCGGTAGTCTTACAGGGGTCGCCCAATACTTCTCAGCCCCGTACATCCTACCAGTGATGCAGCAGTTCGTGACAGTGTCCCCGGACATGGAGTATGTTCTGTTCATGACTATTCCAGCCGCAGTACTGCTTTCCCTGGGAGCTCTGGTTGGGGACCTAGTTGGTTCCTTCTTCAAGAGAAGAGTGAATGTTCAAAGTGGGGCACCGTCCCCAATACTTGACCAACTTGGTTTCATATTGATGGCGTTGATCTTCGCATATCCCTTTCTAAAACCGGATTCAGTCTACGTTGCCGTACTGATACTCATGACTCTCGGAATTCATTGGCTAAGCAACGCTCTCGGCTATCTTTTTGGTCTGAAGGAGAACCCATGGTGAGTCGCGGCAACTCCATGACGCTGTCTGGTGTGTGGCAATCGATGGGCCACTAACGTTTTAAAGAAACAGATACTAGGTCGTTAATGGCCGTATCTCTTTCGGTCGCTGTCACAGGACTTGAATAGCCTGATAAGAAACCAGAGTGGTACGACACGCCCTTTCTATACCGGAGTAAAGCAGACAAACAATGAAGGTATTAACATGAAAATCGCAAAGTGCATGCAGTCTGATGTAGTCTATATTTCGGTACCAGGTACGAGAGAAGATGTGCTACAACTCATGGCTGAGAAACAAACCAATGGAATTCCAGTTGTGAAGAAGGGATCGAAGACTCTGGTTGGAATGGTGACTAGGACGGATGTCCTGAAGAAGGCAGATGAAACGCAACTTGCGATGTTGATGGTGAGGGATCCGACGACGGTCACACCCAAAACACAGGTCAAGACTGCAACCAAGTTGATGCTCGAGAAGGGATTCAGAAGACTTCCGGTGGTGGAAGGTGATGAACTAGTTGGTCTTGTCACTGTGCCAGACATCCTAGGGGCAGTGTTGGAGGACAGCGAGAAGTACAAAGACACTCCAATCAAGGACTATGTCCGGACCCAGATTACCGCAATCTGGGAAGAAACTCCGCTGCCTCTTGCATACATGATCATGGACATGGCAGGCAAGAACGCCTTAGTCTTAGTCAACGAGGCGGGTGGAGTGACCGGAATGATCACAGTAAGCGATTTCATTCGATTGTCGGAAGTCACCGTTGAGAACAACATATCGAAGACCTATAGCGGCACAGATACCGCGGTGGAGTGGGGCTGGACCTCAAAGGACTTTCTAGTCGTGACAAAGAAGTTGCTTAGACTGCCGAACGTACCAGTGAAAGATGTCATGACGAAGAACATAATCAGTGTGAGTGAAGTCAGCACGATATCTGAATGTGTCAGAATCTTCAGGAAGAATGACATCGACCAAGCGCCAGTACTATCAGCAACGAGTAGTCTGATTGGCATGATTGAGGATCAGGACCTACTCAGATTGGCACTAAACGATGGATGAAACAACTACTCCTTCATGTAATCCATAAGCGACGTCTGCTCAGATACAAAGAGCGAGTCCAATGCAGAGTTGATGAGGGTCAGACGTTGTTTTAGATACTGACTAAGGTCATGATCACGAATCAGCTTCTCGGCAACTCCTAGGTACTTCGAGATATTCTTCTGGCTCACGGTCAATAGGAGTCCCTCTCCACAATCACATTTTCCTGAGAGCGGGATTCTGCGGTAGATAGTGTTGCACTTGCGACACCTAATCTTCTGGGTCGAGTAGGCTCTCAGATTACCTCTGATGTCACGGATGAAGTGATGAGAGAGAACCCGCTCTGCCACGTCCCTTGAGTCAACGGCATCAAGCAGAACGGCCAAGTGAAGCTGTGCCTCGAGCTTCTCGCTCATGGTACCGAGAGTCTTGTATTTCGTGTTACGAGGGCCAGCATCAATTGAAGACGTGTCATGAGTGAATCCGAAACCCTCGTATTGCGCTTCCGTTCCCAGTCGAGACTGAACAATGTCGACTAGTCCCTTCACCGCGTTTGGATGCTGGGCCTCCGCAACCATCCCATAGAACTCAGCAGGATATCTGTGGCAGACCTCGATGTTGTGACTCTCGTCATCAACCTCCTCTGGGTTCAGAACAACTGAGAGCACAAGAGGAGCATCCATGAAACCTCCTCTGCCAGCAGGAAGGTATTCCTTGGAGAAGTTGATGAGTGCATCAAGTACAAGGATCAGTGCATCCTCATCTCCGTCACAGTTACGCCTCTTCGCAGCGTGCCAGTAGGGATGAGCATAGCACACACTAGCATTCGTGAATCCGACGACTCTTCCAATTATTCCTGCAGAGGTGTGGGGAGCTAGGCCAATGACCAATTGCCCAACAACGTCCTCGAGTAGATTGAACTTGTAGTACCTCTCAAGACCATAGATCTTCTCCAGACAATCATCCACAAACTTACCGACTCGAACCAGATAGTCTGCTCCGTTCTCAGGTATGATCAAATCCTGTACCTTGAGCTCAAGTGTCTGCGTGTCCGAGATCAATGGTGCACCTTGGTAGTCGTTTGTGTAACCAAGCTCGCGCAGTCTTGACACTGACACTCCAACCTCCGCCGGTTTGAAGTGTGTTAGTGGTGCATCGGTAACGTCGAATCTTGCAGTGCCATCTCGGTAACAGTATACATCATGTTTTGCCCTTAGAATGCCCTTTCCCAGGTACTCAGGAATCTTCAGATTGCTGGTCAACCCCAGGACTGCCCGTAGATTGTATGATTGTGGTTCTCCAATCTCATCCTTCACACGATCCAGTAGCGCTTGGATATTGACTAGAACTCTCATAGTGGCACGATGGCCAAAGGGGCACTCACCAGTGATCTCGTCTACAGGTTTTCCGCAGCCGTCCTCCAGGCACACTCTTCGCAGTTCTGTATGCGTCCCACACTTCTCACATCGCGATTCGAATGTTTCATTCTCGCAACTGGGACATTGTCTACTGACAAGTTCGAGCTCCACTCCAGTGCCTTCTGAGATTGGTAGTGAATTCGCAGTATCTAGGTCAAAAGACTCGAGAAGGGCAGATTGATGCGTGCTCTTCGCCACCTTCTCCATGCGCCGCTCGCTTGCCAGTGTGCGTCCCACTGGAAACAGGACTTGGACTGGAGGTCGCATTCTCCGTTCCTCAGCCTTCTCTGGGCGGCCCATCCGTGCACCGATAGCCACACCCATCTTGTTTCTAAGTTCCACTTGTGAACATGAGTTGAGAGCGTCTAGTGAGTTACTTCCTGCTGCTGTTGCCGATTTCTCTCCAAGCTGCGCGAAGATTGTAACGGGGTCATCAGTCAACCGTATCCTCTTGCCAGCTTCGGAAAGCTCGTGAGGTACTCCTAGATTCTCCAGCAAACCCTTGTGACGTTGGTCGTTTGGAAGGCATATTCGGTCGCCATCTTCAGTCTTCTCGAGGGCGTGTTTGGTAAGAATCCAGGACCTAACATCTAGCATCTCTTGTAAATCAAGCGCATGCCATCGGTACAGGTATCGCGGATGTAGAGGAATATTGAACTTCTTTGAGATGGCGATGGCCTCTTCTGGACTCGGAGTCTTTCTGAGGGGCGATTCTATGAAGGACTCAATAACATCTGAGTCGAAACTAACGTCAGAAAGGAGCTTCTCAAGCTGTTTGCTGCCTAGGCCAGAGTAGGCACTTTCTAAGTCGTGAGACCACCATTCCTCACAGTATCCGGATGGCACTAGAGGGTGGTTGTTTTCCAAGAACTCTCCCAGACCTACCAGTATGTCTCCCAGGTAGACTATGCGATCAACCTTCCCCTGAATCTTCCGTGCCTCTTCAATTGTGAAGACTTGGCGCAGTGAACCATCCCTGAGTAGAACGATTGGTCCTTCGATAGTATCCACCGGCGCAACAATGGATCCCTTGCCAGGACGTTCTGTTCTGATATGAGTGCCTGTGGCTAGGAACTCGTCAACAAGAAGCATTGTTGCAGGATGAACGCCAACACCTGCCAAACCCGTATTCCTAGAACGGCCATACCTGAGTCTAAACCCACCGAGATGGGACGGGTGAGAGAAGACGGGGCGACCACCAATTACGTCGGTCAGATAGTCTGATTTTGGCTCAAGTTTCTTGTCAACGACAGTATCAGACTCTGAAGGGAGTACCTTGGACATCTTCGCGGCCACATCTTCGAGCCACTCCCATCCCTCAATGGACATCTCACTTACGTTCTTGGCCAGTTTAGTAGCCCGTCCAACAAGGCCGTCGCTCAGTACTAGTACTGCGCCTCCTCGAACACGGTTGGTTTCTATCCGAGGGTCGAGATCGCGGCTTCCTGTGACCTCGAACTCCTCAGTGGGTTCGCCTGTAAGCATGATTGGAAGTTTGGATGCAACAAACCGGACGAGTTCAGGTTGGACCGGGAATTGTAGGTGTACATTCCTGGCATAGAGTTCTACCTCCTCAAGCGCTCGTTCAATCTCCTGCTCCGTGGCCACGTATGCAGGGATGCCCAGACACTGACGCACGTAGTCTGCAACTAGGACGGTCATTGCTGTTTCAGTGCCTCCGGCCGCACGAATGGGCCCAGCCAGGTATAGTGCAAGGTATTCCTCATCCTTCGGGCCCCGTATTTGCACCTTGGCTATTCCCTCAATTGGTGCTGCAGTTATGCTCTCCGTCATGATAGCTAGTGCGACACGTACCGCCTTGTCTGCAGCCTTCTGTGGGTCATTGATGCCCCCAAGCTCCCCCAGTGCAATCTCCTTGGCGACTGCAAATGCTACTTCTTCTCGGGTTCCGTACTCTTCTGACAGTTCCCGGATACGCTTGGCAACTCCAACTGGTCCTTGTAGTGTGACCTCGACACGCGCAGCGACATCATGTGCTGGGGGAATCTCTATCTTCGTTGTGGGGTCATATCCTTTTGAGCGAGCATCCTCTGCAATCTTGTAGACACGCTCAACTTCATCGGTAAGGGTTTCGAAGTATTGAGCGTAGCTAACACTGTGTTTGGGTAGATTCAGCTCAGACTCTGTCACGGCAAGTCAGGACATTGATGTTGGGTCTTGTCTTTTATCTTTCGGCCCAACCAAGCTAACTCGTATTCATTGAGCAGTGAGCTTTAAAGCATGGACAGATGAATTGTAGCTGACCATGAGCCACCAGTGGTTGTTAGGACGGTAACAGAAGTGCTCACGCTTGAAGAAACCATTGAGCTGATTCTGAAACACACCAAGTATCAGCGACAAGATGTACTGAACATGATTGAAGAGAAGCGGCAGGAATTGGGCCCAGAGGTTGTGAATGATGAATCGGCTGCAATGATTGTTGCACGTGACCTTGGCATTGACCTGCATCAACTGTCTGCAAAACCACGCATGAGAATCGAGGATATCTCTGAGAATACAAGAAACGTCATATTGACTGCAAAGGTCATCAATGTGGGCCCAGTGAAGACCTTCACTCGCAAAGGTGAGGGCGGAGAAGGAAAGGTGGGGAGTCTGGTCATAGCAGATAAGACAGGCCAGATTAGAGTTACACTTTGGGATGAAGTCACAAAAGCCATCTCGGAAGATTCAGATGAAAGCATAAGGATTGATGATGTCATTCAGTTGCGTGGGGGGTACGTACGAAGGGGATTAGGTGATAGTCTTGAGATTCAGATGGGTCGCATGTCAGGTATCAAGCGCCTTGATGAACATGATCTTCAGGACCTTGAGATTGATGTTGGTGAGCCTCCTTCAAAGAAGATCAGTGACCTTCAGGAGAGAGAGTTCGACATTACGCTCCTTGCCAAGGTCATGAGAGTCTTCCCTTTGTCAACATTCACCAGGAAGACTGACGGAACAGAAGGAAAGGTGTTGAGCCTGATTGTGGCGGATGAAACAGGGGACACACGCTTGGTCTTCTGGGACAAAGATGCCGAAGAGATGGAAGACATCTCGGAGGGGGAGGTCATCAGGGTCAGAGGGGGTAACACCAAGAGGGGGAGGTATGGTAACATCGAGGTGCATGTGGGTCGTTCTGCACAGATTGAGAGAGGGTTGGACATCAAGATAGAAGCCGGGGAATACACTCCAGGTGCAGCGGCATCGACCCCAGTTGGGAAGAAGCAGATTGCGGAGATAACTGCCCAGATGAAGGATCTTGATCTAGATGGAAGAGTTGTCAGGATATTTCCAGTCAATACGTTCGACAAGGATGGAGGAGAGGGTAGAGTCCAGAACATCATAGTCGCTGACGAGTCTGCACAGATTCGACTGAC